>Ga0265338_10001952_pt1 | contig 32165 bp, 31 predicted proteins | sample 42126metaG_FD_193579 | JGI IMG/M metagenome (GOLD analysis project Ga0265338, IMG submission 193579) | Rhizosphere microbial communities from Carex aquatilis grown in University of Washington, Seatle, WA, United States - 4-21-26 metaG | ecosystem: Host-associated > Plants > Roots > Rhizosphere...
CAGTTCTCGACAGCTTCGCGCTTGAAGGTTTGGTCGAACTTGCGACGGATTTTGACAGAGGTTTCTTTGATAGCTTTCAGCATACACGTTTATCCAATTCTCTGTCCGTCAAATCGAGACAGCCTCACTTGGCATTGCGCTGGAGACAAAATTTGGAAACACTTGGGTTGTCAAAGATTTCATGCCGCGCAAAATGCAAAAACAAAAATCCGCAGCCTCCGTCCTGATTCTTGGCGTGGGCTCGTTCGCACACAGCATCGGTACGACGCTGGCAGATGCAGGAGCGAAGGTATCAACTTATCTCACCCGCAATTACGGCCATTTCCCGCCGTCGCTGGTCGGGCCGACTTTTTCGCGCAACACGTTCCCCAGCCCGGTTCCGCTGATCAAAAAGAACGGCATCAAGGTCGTCATCCCGCAATCCATCGATTGGGCGCTGCAACCATGGGCGCAGGATTTGTTGCAATCGGGCGCCGGCATTTTCAGTCCCACCCGCGAAGCCATGCGGATCGAACGCGAGCGCGATTTCGCCCGGAAACTGTGCGCCCAATTCAAGATTCCGTTTCCCCGGGCCTTCGTGGCCGCCAACCAGGCCGCCGCTGAAAAAATCCTGGCGCAGCATCCCCAGCCGTTTGTCATTAAAAATCCGCTCTGCTCACCGACCAGCCCGATCCACACGATCCTGTGCGAGACAGTCGCGGATACGCGCGCCTGGTTGCGGCACGTCAATTATGCCGAGGGCGTTTTCCTGCAGGAATACCTGGGCCGGGCCGAGGTGGGCCACATCGCCCTCGTGAGCGGCGGCGAGATTTATTCGCTCGTCACCAATCAGGAATACAAATACGCCTTCGATGGCAATCAGGGCATTGTTGCCGGCGCGCCGCTCGGCGGCCTGGTCGAACGCGATCCCAACGACAAATACGGCCTGGCCCGGAAGCTCATCCATCCGCTGTTGCCGTGGCTGCGCGCGGCAAAGTTCAACGGACCGCTGCAGGTCACCGCCGTGAAGCGCAAGGGCCAATGGCACGTCATCGAATACAACATCCGGATCGGCGTCACCTCCGGCCCGATGATTTTGCGCCTGTTGCGAAACCCGGTGGAAACGGTTTTGCGGACCGCGCGAAACGAAAAGCTTGACCCGCAATTCAAGCCCGGACTGAGCTTCGGCTGTTCGCTCACGCTGGCCGGCTATGGTTATCCGTTCGTCCAGGCCCGCAGCCCGCATCTGCCGCTGGAAGTGGATGGCAAATTCGATTGCGATGTCTGGTGGAACGAGGTGGCCCGGGGCGCGGACAAAAAGCTCGTGTCCACCGGGCACCGGATTGCCGATGTGATCGCCGTAACGCCGACGCTGGACGCGGCGAAAGCAAAAGCGTACGCGAATATCCGCAAAATCCGGGTAGTCGGCAGCTATTTCCGCACGGACATCGGGAAAAGTTTATGGCCGCCGGGAAAGGCATGAACCAGCCGCTTTTTTCGTGTCATTTGGCACGATTCGTGGTTAAACAACCGTGACATTCGATGGATTTTGATTCGACAGTTTTTCCGTTGCGGCCGGCGTGGGTGGAAATCGACCTCGCCCGGCTGCGAAACAATCTGCGCCTCATCCGCCGCGACCTGCCGCGCCACGTCCGGTTGCTGGCCGTCGTCAAAGACGAAGCGTATGGCCATGGCGCGCTCGATGTGGCACGCATCGCCCTCGAAGAAGGCGCCTGGGGTTTCGGCCTGAGCACGCTCGAAGAAGCGATGGCCCTGCGCGAGGCCGGCATCACCGCGCCGTTGTTGTTGTTGGGCGAACGGCAGGAAGCCGAACTGCCGTGGTGCGTGGAACATGACCTGACCGTTTGTGTCAACGAACTCCACGCCGTTCACACGCTCGCCCGCATCGCCGCCCAGGCTGGCAAGCGCGTGCCCGTGCATGTCAAAATCCACACCGGCATGAGCCGTTTTGGCGTGCGCTGGGACGAAGCGCTGCCGCTCATCGAACAGATCGGCGCCGAGAAATCACTGTTGCTTGAAGGCGTGATGACGCACTTCTCGCAATCGGACGAAACGGACAAGACGTTTGCCAACCTCCAATTCTTCCGCTTCAATGAAGTGATGCAAGGCCTCGCGGCGCGCGGCATTTCCGTGAAACTGCGCCATACCTGCAACAGCGGCGGCTTTCTTGACCTTCCCCACGCGCATCTCGACATGGTGCGGGTCGGCATCCTGCTTTATGGAATTTTTCCCTCGTCGGTTTGCCGGCGAATCCCCGGCATTGAACCGGTCATGTCCGTCAAGGCGCGCATCGCCGCCATCCAGAAACTGAAGCCGGGCGAAGTCGTCGGTTACGGCATGCGTTATACCGCGCCGTCGGAACGGCGCATCGCCGTGCTGCCCATCGGTTACGGCGACGGTTTCCCGCGCGTGCGCAACACCGGTGGCGCGCTCATCCACAGCCGGCGCGCTCCGCTCATCGGCGGCATTGCCATGGACGCCTTGATGGTGGACATCACGGACATTCCGCAGGCGCAAATGTGGGACGAGGCCGTCATCATGGGCCGCCAGGGGACCGACGAAATCACCGTACACGACATCGCCAAGCTGAAAAACTCGGTGAGCTACGACGTGCTCACCAACTGGCGGCTGCGGTTGCGGCGAAAATCAGTGAACGCCAGGACGGTGCCGTCACCAACCGAGGTGGAACCCGCCGCCGCAAAATGAAACTCCTTTTTTCCGAGCAAAATTCGGACTACGAGCATTACCAGTTTCCCTACGCCATCTGGGCCGTGCCGGAAACCGGCGAGATGCCTTCGGACATTTTCAACGCCGGCTTTCTGCCGTCGTCACGCAATCTCGACCGTTTTTATCTCTGCCGTCAGGTACGGATAAACCTGGCGAAGTTCAAGCCCTCATCCGAAAACCGCCGCATCCTGCGCAAGGGAGCGGGCATTGACGTAAAACTCGTCCCGCGCGATAAATACGATTACACGCCCTCCAAACGCGATTTTTTCAAGACATATGCCGACATCAAATTCGGCAAGGATGTCATGACCTTCGAACGGCTCGAGGCCTTGTTCAGCTCACCGATCATCTCGCATCTGCTGGTCTTCACGGACGCGGAAAAAGGCGATGAGGTCGGGGTCGCCACACTTTACATCGAGGGCCGGGAACTGGCGTATTATTACTACGCCTTTTATGACCTGAATTATTATGCCCGCAACCTCGGGATGTTCATGATGACCTCGGCCGCGGCATTGTTTGCCGAACGCGGTTTCAAGCAGCTCTACCTCGGCACCTGCTACTCGCAAACGGCGTTGTATAAAACGCAGTTCGCCGGCGCGGAATTCTTCAATGGGTTCCGCTGGTCGGACAACCTGGAAGAATTGAAATTCATCATTCGGCGGGACAAGAAGGAACTGGACCAGCATCTGCTCGAAACCGGAGAATACCGCGACGAATTTTACAAGGGTGATCTGGACAAAATCACTGACGCCAGCGCCTTCCGGGTGAAGGTGAAATAGCGGGATTCCGACATTAAGTTCTTGCCTTTGTTTTTTCAGCAAGTTTTCCTTGGGGTCCGGTCATGACCACTGAACGAATCACCCGAAGCCATTTTGGCCGGACGGCCCGCGGCCTCACCATGGGCACGGGACAAAATGTTTTCATCGGCACGGACAGCGGAGCAACCACATCGAAGATTGGTGCGGTCTGGGAAGATGGCCAGACCGTCTCCACCAAACTGCTGCAACGACCCACCAACTCCAGGAAAGGACCCCCAGCCGTCGTCGCGGGCTGGGTGGCGGCAACCAACGAATACCTTCAGCAAAATGGGTTGAGCTGGCAGCAAATCAAGGGCGTCGGGCTGGCCATTCCCGGGCCGTTTCGACGGTACGGTGTGCTGGATCGGTCCGCCAATCTGCCCGCCAGCTTCGCGGGCTGGGACGTTCACACCGCCTACCGCCGGGAACTGGCCGCGCAAGCGGGGCGCGAGTTGCCGTTGATTGTGGGCAACGACGGCAAATTCGGCGGCGTGGCCGAGGCGCATTATGCCCGTGGGAACATCAAAGCTTCCGTGCTGATGCTCGCGCCCGGTTCCGGTCTGGGCAGCGCTTTTATCAATGAAAATGGCCTGCCGCTGGATGGCGACACCCTGGCCGGCATGGAAACCGCCCACATGCCCGCTCCCTTGCACCTGCTGGGAGTCAAACCGTTCCCTTGCGGCTGCGGCAAAAATTGGGGTTGCATCGAAACTTACACCACCCTTTCGGGCCTGCCCTATCTGCTGGCGGAAAAACTCTTGAAATATCCCAAACATCCCCTCGCCCGGTCATCCGCCGATGCCCGGGAAAAGGTGCTGTCCCTGCGCGGCCGGGCGCAAAAGGGGGATCCGCTGGCTGTCGAAATTTTCGATTTTCAGGCCCGCGCCCTGGGACTGCACGTGGCCAATCTGGCGATGGCTTTGGATCCGGGCGTGGTTGTCATTGGTGGCGGATTGATGGACCCCGAGGCGACGTCGGTTAAATTCCGTGAACGCTATCTGAGGATCGTCCATGCCGCCGCCCGGCCCTACCTCTGGCCGGCCCAGCGCAAGCAGATGAAAATTGTTCCGGCCGTGCTGGGTGAACTTTCCCAGGCCATTGGCGCCGCCCTCGTCGCGCTCCACCAGGGACGGGCATAGCCAGGCCGCCGGGAATTATTTCTTCCGGTATTTGTGAGTGGTGTCGGAAGCCGCCAGGGACGGGCCCAGCAGCTGTTGAACTTTGGCGATCAGTTCCTGCGGGTTGAAGGGCTTGAACAGAAATTCGCTGGCGCCGGCTTCCAGCCCGGCAAACCGGCCAAACTGCCCGTGCATGCCCGTCAGCATGATGATCGGTACGGTCGCGGTGGCCGGGTCCTGCCGGATGCTCTCGCAAATATCGAACCCGTTTAATCCGGGCAACATCAGATCCAGCACAATCAAATCGGGCGCCACCGTGCGGGTCTTCAAAAGGGCGTCAATGCCATTGGACGCGGTGCCAATGGCAAAACCAGCTGCCTTTAAAGTCGCACGGATTACTTCCAATTGATCGGGATCATCCTCAACCACCAATACTTTCCTTTGCATAACAATTTCTTTAACCCTGGCGTGAACCAACAAGATTGACTAAGCGCGCCTTAACACGCCCGCATAAAGCAGGATTGATGCCGCTAAAACCGGGAAAAATGAGGGGCAGCAAATCCGCCGATTCTCCGGAAAACTCGCGATTCCGCTGTCACATTTTAACAAGGCAGCCTCAAAAATTGCCAACGCTCCAGCCGGTCCCCGGATCCAGGGAGGGAAACCAACAAGCAGTTATGAATCAAATCACGACTATTGATTGTCGGACGCGGCCGCCGGTTCCAGCGTCAGCGGCCGGTCATGATCCAGAAAACTCCCGCACACCCGGAAGAAGTCGGTGACCGTGTTGACCCGGCGGATTTCGTGCAGGAATTTTTCGCCGACGCCTTCACCGATGAAGTTCATGAATTTTTTCATGCGCTGCACCTGGGCCGATTCGGGCACGCCGGGGGTGATCTCACTTTCCCAGAGTTCGCGCACGTAAGCCAGCACGTCGCGGCCCGCCGGCAATCTTATTTTTCCGCCGCGCAACTGCGCCCGGATCTGGTCGAACAGCCACGGGTTGCGGATGGCGCCGCGCCCGATCATCAGCCCGCGCACACCGGTCTCCGCCAGCAGCACCTGTGCCTGCGCCGGGCCGTGGACGTTGCCGTTGGCCAGCACGGGACAGCGCAACTCACGCACCGCCCGCGCAATGAGGTCGTAACGCACACCGGGCCGGTACATCTGCGCCACGGTGCGCGCATGGACGGTGAGCAGGTCAATCGGATGTTTCGCGAACAGCGACAACAAAACATCGAATTCGGCGGGCGATTCGAAACCGATGCGCGTCTTCACCGTGAACGGGATGGTGACTGCCTCGCGCAGGGCGCTGAGAATGGCGTCGATTTTCTGCGGCTCGCGCAGCAGGCCGCCACCGGCGCATTTGCGATAAACCACCGGCGCCGGACAACCGAGATTCAGTTCAATCGCCGCAACGGGATGGCACTGCAATTCCTTCGCCGTGCGGATGAGCGCGGGAATATCATTACCGATGAGTTGCGCAACGACCGGCCGGCCGGTGGGGTTTTCGGTAATGGACCGCAAAATCCATTTTTCCGGGCGCGAACTGCCATGGACGCGGAAATATTCCGTCCAGTAAACATCCGGCCCGCCGTAACGCGCCATGACGCGCCAGAATTCGAGCGTGGTCACATCCTGCATCGGCGCAAGCGCCAGCAATGGTGCGTCGCCGCGGAGCAGGTTCAAAAAGGTTTCGGACGGAGTCATGGGCGGCAGGAACTTGCCAGAAAAATAAATAATTTCAGCTTCCAAATCACTTCCTGCCAATTGAATGGATGATCCGTTTCCGCTCCAACTGGCAGGCGGGAAATTCGATTGGACTCGTGCCGATAAAGTACAGGAAGCTATTGCGACCAGATGGCAAATTGCATGAAACCCGGACCAAAGGGCTGCGTTAATGTGCGCCAGGTTGCCTGGTCACTAACGGGGCCTTCTTCCAGATAAGGAATAAAAGCGGAACCCTGGATCATTAGAATTAAGTCCAGCGGCGGCGGGGATTTAACCAGTTTATCAATATTGATTCCGGTGCCGCTTTTGATCATCTGATGTGGGAGCAGTTTCTTACCGGCCAAAATATCATCCAATTCATCCAGGATATGCCGCCACCCATCAATCTGCTGTTGAGTAACCTTGGTTCCGCCCGGGCCGGTTTGAGCAGGAGAAGGCAGCCATTCATGGTCGTTATCCGTTTCCGCCGACACTTGATTCCAACAAGTACGGCTGCATGAAATCATTGCCCGGAACTCGTTGCGTGCATCCAGCAACCCATTCTTATCCCTGGGTTCCAACCGCATATCGTGTACCGCGGCGATCAGATCAATCCACTGGGCTATATCCCGGCCTTGTCTCGCGGGAGCATAGCGGGCAATTGGCGGGACAGGATCGGGATTCTGAAAGATGACATGAGCACATTGATTCCAAACCGGAAGCCAATCGTAGGCCAGCAAGATGTCGATGATTCCAGAGAGAAAATGAGTGTACCCCTTCAGCCAGCTGGCGTCCGCGGCGTCAAAATGAATCATCAGATCTTCCCCGGTCTTAAGCCGTGCAGGGATCCCCAATGTCCGCCCCAGAACGGCCATCAGGAGTTCATTGGTGGAAACGACTCCGTCGCCGTCAAAATCAAGATGCGCTTGTGAAAGGTTTACCTCGACCTTGAAATCTTCATCACTCATCTTTCCGAGCGTTGCATTGGCATGCTGCAAGGACGTCCGCAGGTTGCTGAATAAGGCAGCGACCTTTTCCGGAGTGGCTGTTTCATTCGTCACCAGCGGGGAACCGGAGGGGACAACTCGTAAAAACGGCAGGCGGGTGAACTCAGGATTAATCCCGAGCTGATGGAGTCCGGCACTGAATTGTTGCATCCCATCCAAGGCCTGTAAAGCGGCGAGCGAAAACCGCTCTGAATTGTTCTTTGGCGAGGCGAACGCCGCCAGACCTTCGTGAATCTGGCCGGTGTGCAGGAAATCGTCGAGCGGTTTTGGCGCGCTCGCCCCGGCAGAAAGAACCGTCCCAAGGAGCACCAAGCCCATTAAACCGGTTTTCCAATTCGTGGCGCTTCCAGATAAGTTGCTAATCATACCCTGATGTAAGCGGACTTCGAGATTTCCGGCAAGCCTAACCTTACCGATGCTCGGGAACCTTCGACCGGCTGCGGAACCGATGCCTCCGGTTGCGGCAGAAATCCCTCAATTTCCAAAAAGAGCAGAAAATAACGCGGCGCGTTTTTGACATCTGATGCAAACCCGGACACCGCCTGCTTTTTGTTCAGTTGAAGTTGCACGGTTCATCGACTATGATGTCTCCTCTATGACTTTGACGGAAAAAATTCTTGCCCGGGCCGCCGGCAAACCACGCGTACAGGCCGGCGACAACGTCTGGGTGAATGCGGACGTGCTGATGACGCACGACGTCTGCGGGCCCGGCACCATCGGCGTGTTCAAACGCGAATTCGGCCCGACCGCCAGGGTCTGGGACAAAAACAAGATCGTCATCATCCCCGACCATTACATTTTCACCGCCGACTCCAAGTCGAACCGGAACGTGGACATCCTGCGCGATTTCGTGAAGGAGCAGAGTCTTCCGTATTTTTACGACGTGATTGACGACCCGAACGGCCACTGGCATTTCGACGCGTCCAAGGGAATGTTGAACCGCCAATACGGTTCGCAATACGCCGGCGTCTGTCACACGGCACTCCCGGCGAAAGGCCACACCCGGCCGGGCGAAATCCTGTTCGGCACGGACTCGCACACCTGCATGGCCGGCGCATTCAACCAGTTCGCCACCGGCATCGGCAACACGGACGCCGGTTTCGTCATGGGCACGGGCAAGCTGCTTATCAAAGTTCCCGAAACCATGCAATTCCGGCTCGAAGGCCGGTTGCAACCCGGCGTGATGGCCAAGGACGTGATCCTCCATTGCATCGGTGAAATTGGTTTCGACGGCGCAACCTATCGCGCCCTGCAATTCGACGGCGAAGGCGCGAAAAATCTGTCCATCGACGACCGCATGACCATCGCGAACATGGCGATTGAAGCCGGCGGCAAGAACGCCATTTTTGAATTCGATTCGCGCACCGCAGAATACGTGGACGCACGCGTGAAATTGAATGGTACCAAATCCACCTACGAACCGGTGACCCCGGACAAGGACCAGAAATTCGTTTATGAGCTGGTGGTGAATCTCGACCAGCTCGAACCGACCGTCGCGTGCCATCCCGACCCGGGCCAGCGCAAGAAGGCGAAAGAAATGGGGCATATCAAGCTCGACCGCGCCTATGTCGGCTCCTGCACCGGCGGCAAGACCAGCGACTTCGTGGAGTTCGCGCGCGTGTTGCGGGGCAAGAAAGTGACGATCGACACGTTCGGCGTGCCAGCAACACCGGAGATTGTGCACGATTTGCAATCCACCCGCTGGGGCGGCAAGACGATCTGGGAAATTCTCGTGGCCGCGGGCGTGCAGATGACGGAAAACGCCGGGTGCGCCGCGTGCCTCGGCGGGCCCGTGGACACCTTTGGCCGTATCAACAAAGCGGGCATCAAGTGCATCAGCGCCACCAACCGCAATTTCCCCGGCCGCATGGGCGACAAGGAATCGCAGGTGTTCCTCGCCTCGCCGATGACCGTGGCCGCGAGCGCCATCGCGGGCAAGATCGTGGACCCGCGCGAATTCCTGAGTTAATCGAACGCGAAGAAAATCGGGGGCATGTGCCTCGCGCCTTTACTGCGCCAGGGTCGCGCCCGGCAGATAAATTGTGAAGGTGGTGCCTTCGCCTGGCTGGGTGTGGACATGCAAGGCCCCGTTGCCTTCCTTGATGAGCCGCTGCACGATGTTCAGGCCGAGACCGGTCCCCTGCCGCGGCCCTTTGGTGGTAAAGTACGGCTGGAAAATTTTAGGCAGCACCTCCGCCGGTATGCCGGGGCCGTTGTCGCGCACCCAGAATTTTACCAGCGGCGCAGTGTTGTTCATGCTTTCGACGTTCAGCAGCCGGTCGTGCGGGCCGTCCTTGAAAGCAGTCAGGTTCAACGGCTCGCGCAAGATTTCACCGCCGATTTCGACGCGATGGCTCAGCGGCGCGCATTGGAAGGCGTTGACCGTGAGATTCAGCAAAATCTGGATGACATCGGTGCCGTTCATCTTGACCCCGGCTTCCTCGGCCAGGGGCGCGACGCTGAATTCATTTTCGTGCTGGGCGGGGTGGACCCGGACGAGCTGCTCAAGGTCCTTGAGCAGTTGATTCACGCTGACCTGCGGGGCCTCCTCCGATTTCTTTCGTAAAAACCCAAGGTAACGGCGGGAAATTTCCACGCAATTCCCCACCTGCCGCGCGATGATGCGCAGGCGGTCCTTGATGAATTCCAGGTCTTCCATCTCCAGCCGGGAATTGCGGTTCAGGCGCGTGTTCAGCACCTGCGTAAAACCGGAAATGACCGTCAACGGACCGTTGATGTCGTGAATAATGCTGGCGTAGATGTCGCCGCGGGTCTTGGCGATTTGCTCCTCGACTTTCTGGCTTTGCAGCTCGTTCAGCAGCTCCTGCACTTTTTCCGCGCTGCTGTGGATTTCACCTTCCAGTCTGCGCCGCTGCATCGCCTGATTGACGGCGGCGCGCATCGTGGCAACGTCAAACGGCTTGTTGATGTAATCGCACGCCCGCAACCGCAAGGCCTGCCGGATGGTGTCCGTCGTCTCGAACGCCGTCATCATGATCGCCTCGATGTTCGGGTTCACGTATTTGAGGCGTTCCAAAACCTCGATGCCCGACATGCCGGCCATGCGGATGTCCAGTACCGCAACGTCGATGGGATGCTGTTTCGCCAGTTCAATCGCCGTCGGCCCGTCCTCGGCCATCAGCAGATTGTATTCATCCTTGAAAATTACCCGCAATGACTGTCGCGGCCCGTCCTCATCATCCACCACCAGCAGCGTGCCGCGGCGTTTCCGAAACGTCGTGCTGTCGCTTTCCGCGGTGTTGCCCTTGGCGCTTACTGGTTCACTGGTCACGGCCATAGCTCAAAATCAAACTTTTAGTTCAATCATCGAGAACGTCGAACGGCATCATGCTAGCTGAATAAATTCCGGTCTCAAGGAGAAACCAACTCTCTTCGCAACAGCTCCAGCGCCTGCTGCGCGGTCAGTTGCTTGAAAGTTTCACGCTCATAGGAATTCATCCGGCGCTCAACCACCGTCCCGCGTTCCCCGGCCAGGGCGATGAAAACCGTTCCCACTGGTTTGTCTTTCGTCCCCCCTCCCGGCCCGGCAATACCCGTCACAGCAATAGCAAAATCCGCGCCAGTTTGTCGCCGCGCGCCATCGGCCATTTCCCGCGCCACGGCTTCGCTTACCGCGCCGTGCGCCGCCAGGGTTTCGGCGCGAACCCCGAGAAACTTCTGCTTCGATTCATTGCTGTAAGTCACAAACCCGCCCAGGAAAACCACCGAGGCGCCCGGTACGTTCGTCACCCGATGCGCGATGCCGCCACCCGTGCAGGATTCGGCCAACGCCAGGGTTTTTTTGTGCCCGGTCAAAAGCCGGACGACCACCGTTTCCATTTCCTCATCGTCAAAACCGTAAATCTGCGCGTCGAAAACCCGCTGCACGATCGCTTCCGCCTCGCGCACCTTTTTTTCCGCGTCCGCGCCCAGCGCCGACAACCGCATGTCCACTTGTCCCACCCGGGCGCAATAACCGACTTCCAATCCGGCGGCCACCAGCGATGCCAGCGGTGTTTCGATCTGCTCCTGCACGCGGGACTCGGCGATGCCGCTCGTCCGCAATGTGCGGCAGACGAATGGCGCCGACAGCGGAAATTCCTCCCGGAGCAGTGGCACGACCTGTTGGTCAAACATCGGGCGCAATTCGCGCGGCGGGCCGGGCAGCATCACCAGCCATTTTGGAGAACGCGAGGACGGAGGATGGAAAATGGAGGATGGCGCCGAAATTGTTCCTCCTCCTTCGGGCTTCCATCCTCCATCCTCGTCAATTTTCATCGCCAACCCCGGCGCGGTGCCGTTCGGATTGGCCAGCACCCGGGCGCCTTCGGGCACCATGGCCTGCACCTCGTTGCTTTTCGGCATCGGCACGTTGCGCGCCGCAAAACGCCTCTGGATATGGTCGAGCACCGCGTCGTCCAGCCTCAGCTTTTTGCCCAGCAACTGGGCAATCAAATCGCGCGTCAGATCGTCGGAAGTCGGACCTAGACCGCCGGTAGCAATGACCAGGGCCGCCCGGCCCAGCGCTTCCCGGGCGGCGGATTGGATGTCGGGTCCTGTGTCCGGCACGGCCACCTGCCGCGTCACCACGTAACCCAGGTCGGCCAGCCGGCGACAGAGCCATTGCTGATGCGTATTGAGCACCCGGCCCAGCATCAGCTCGCTGCCGGTATTGAGCAGTTCGATATTCACCCACCCCCAGTTTCAAACGGGCTCAGGCCGCTGGCAAGCCCGCACCGCGCCTCACTTTTTCTTGGGCGGCTTGGATTTGCGGACTTCAATGTTAAAAGTCCCGGCCAGGTAACTTTTTTCGGCGTCCGGCGTGCATAGATAAATTTTCCCCGGCAGATGGTTATTGTTGTCCAGCAGGCCGAACTCCAGGTGTAGCGCGTAGCCGCCATCAAAACTGTTCCGGCCCGAATTCACATCCGTATCCCATCGCAACGTCACGCGCGCCGCTTCGTCCGTGTTGGTGCTGACATTGATGGTCTGGGCGACCAGGGCCTCGGCCTGCGCGCCATTGAAATTGATCGTGATGCCAAAGTCCACCGGCCCGCGCGTGCCCCGGCGCAACGTCAACGTGCCGTTCTGAAAATTGGCGCGCTCAACGATGAAATCCTGTCCGTGGATGCGCCCCGCCGCCGGCAAATCGGGAATCGTCGCTGCCTCAAGGTTCAACATCCAGCGCGCGTCATCGGCCGGCGGCGCAACGACGTCGGGTTTGGGCGGCGGGGGCGGCCGACCCGGTGGCGGCTCCCCGGCTGAGGCATGGACCAGCCCGGGAGCGGGTTTGAAAATCTTTCCATGGAACGCAAATAACAACACCGCTCCGGCGCAAAACAAAACGACGAAGACGATGGCCGGCAGGGGGAAACTTTTTTCCGGCGGTGGCGCAGGCGCCGCGACGGCGTTCGCCACCACTGCCGGAACCGGACGTTCGCCCAATTTTGTGCCCGTGATGATGTATTTGGGGTCGTCCGTCGCGGGTGCCTGGGGGGCAACGATCTTCTGGAAGCACGTCGGGCATTCCATCGTCGTGCCGCTCTGCGTCGAATCGCACTTGATGTGCTGGCCGCAAACCGGACACGCGTATTTGAATTCGCTCATAGCGAGGCGACTGGTGTTGGCTGGACGGGAGCATCCCACGTTTAAAACCGGACTGCAACCGGCATTTGAGAGTGACTTTTCGCCCCGCCGGGCGCACATTTGACACGTTGAAACGCATGAAAGAAACCTCTCCCGTTTCACGCAGCGGACGCTTCGCGCGCGGCCCCGGCGCGGACGTGGCTCAATTCACCGAATCCATCTCGTTTGATCACCGGCTCTGGCGGCACGACATCCTCGGTTCACTGGCCCATGCCGCCATGCTTCGCAAAATCGGCGTTCTGTCCCCGGCCGAGGCCGGCGCCATTGCGCGCGGACTCAAAGCCATCGCCCGCGAAATCGAGGCCGGAAAATTCCGGTGGCAACCGGCCCTCGAGGATGTCCATATGAACCTCGAAGCCGAACTCACACGGCGGGTGCCGGCCGGGGCGAAACTGCATACCGCGCGCTCGCGCAACGACCAGGTCGCCCTCGACCTGCGCCTTTGGTTGCGCGACCAGATTATTGTGTTGCTGGCCGAAATCGCGGACCTGCAGCGCGCGTTGGTTTCGCTCGGCGAAAAGAATTCCGACGTGCTGATTCCCGGCTACACGCATTTGCAGCGGGCGCAACCGGTCTATCTGGCGCACCACCTCCTCGCCTACGTCGAAATGCTCGAACGCGACTGCGAACGGCTCTGGGACTGCCGCTCGCGGGTGAACGTCTGCCCGCTCGGCAGCGGTGCTCTCGCCGGCTCCACGCTGCCGCTCGACCGCGTGTTCGTCGCCAAACTGCTCGGCTTCGTGGACGTGAACGGCCGGCCACAACTCACGCAAAATTCCATGGACGCCGTGAGCGACCGGGATTTCGCCGTTGAATTTTGCGCCACCGGCGCGTTGCTGGCGGTCCATCTGTCGCGCCTGGCCGAGGATATGATTCTATGGACCAGCGCGGAATTCAATTTCATCAAAATCGCCGACGCCTATACCACCGGCTCTTCGCTGATGCCGCAGAAAAAAAATCCGGACATCGCCGAGCTCGCGCGTGGCAAATCAGGCCGGGTGATTGGCAACCTGGTCGCGTTGCTGGCGCTGCTCAAGGGCCTGCCGATGACTTACAACCGCGATCTGCAGGAGGACAAGGAGCGGGTGTTTGACACCGCCGACACCGTGCGGGCCACTACGCGGCTCATGGCGGCGATGTTGCAAAATACGAAGGTCAATCGCACCGCCTGCGCCGCCGCCGCCGGTGACCCGGCATTGCTGGCGACCGACCTGGCGGATTATCTCGTCAAGAGGGGCGTGCCGTTCCGGCGGGCGCACCACACCGTCGGGGCCGTCGTCGCGCTGGCGGAAAAACTGGGCAAGCCGTTGAACCGGCTGACGCCGGCCGAACTGCAATCCGTAGACATAATATTCAGCCGCGGCGCGATGGCCATTTTCGACTTGAAACGCGCGATGGCACGACGAAATTTGCCGGGCGCACCGGGAACCCGGGAGGTCACAAAGCAACTTGCGCGGTGGCGGAAATTGTTGCAGGCGTAAAAATGGCGGCGAATGCTAACGCGTTGTTGACGGATTTGCTCAAGCAAACGTCGCGCTCGTTTTATCTGACGTTGCGCGTGCTGCCGGGCGCCATCCGCCCGCAAATCAGCCTCGCCTACCTGCTCGCCCGCACGGCCGACACCATCGCGGACACCGAACTGCTCCCGGTCGGGCAGCGCCTCGATGCGCTCAGCCGGTTGCGCGAACGCATCCAGGGCACATCCACCGCGCCGCTGAATTTTGGCGAACTGTCCCGGCACCAGGGTTCACCCGCCGAAGGCGCCCTGCTGGAAAAAGTCGAGGACAGTCTCGCGCTGCTCCCAACCCTTTCGCCCGCCGACCAGCCGCTGGTCCGCACCGTCCTCAACACCATCACCGGCGGGCAGGAACTGGACCTGCGCCGGTTTGCCGACGCATCCGCCGAAAAAATCATCGCGCTCGAAACCGCCGCCGAACTCGACGATTATACCTACCGCGTCGCCGGCTGCGTCGGCGAGTTCTGGACCAAAATGTGCCGGGCGCATCTGTTTCCGGAAGTGCGGCTGAACGACCAGCAACTGCTGGCGGACGGCGTCCGGTTTGGCAAGGGGCTGCAACTGGTGAACGTCCTGCGCGATTTGCCGGCGGATCTGAAAAAAGGCCGCTGCTACCTGCCCAAAGACAAGCTGGAACAGGCGGGCTTGATTCCGGAGGTTTTGCTGTCGCCGGTGAACGAAGTGAAATTCCGGCCGCTGTACCACGAATATCTCAATCGCGCCGAAGCGCACCTGGAGGCGGGCTGGGACTACACGAACCGGTTGCCGTGGCGTTGTGCGCGGACCCGGCTGGCCTGCGCCTGGCCGATTTTGATTGGCGCGAAAACGATTGAGAAACTGCGTACGGCCAGCGTGTTGGACCTGCAGCAACGCCTGAAGGTCCCGCGGGCCGAAATACGACGGATTTTACTATGTTCCGTGCTTTTTTATCCCCTGCCGCAATTATGGCAAAAATTGTTTTCCGTTCGCGGGAAAGCTGTTGCATCCGGGGGCAAATTGGCGTAAAAAAATGATATGCAAATCATGAAGTTATTACCCGCGGTTTGTGCCGCTGCCTTTTGCGCCAGCCTTATTTCCGTTCGGGCGGACGATACTCCCGTCCAGGCCGCCGCCCGCGCGGCTTTGGAACAAAAATTGACCGATCTGGACAAGCCGGCGACCGCGCCGGCCAAGACCACAAACAACGCAACCAAAGCGGCGACCCCGCCAGCCGCGGCGGCGGCGACTACCAAGTCCGCCGCGCCCCCCGCAAAACCGGCGGCGACCCCGAAACCTGTTGCGCCTGCGCCGCAGGCCGCACCGGTGGCGCCCGCGGCGGTCGTTGCGGCACCCGTTGCAGCCCAAGCGGCCAGTACGCCCGCCGAGGACGCACCAGCCGTGGCGGCACCGGCAGAAGCTGCTCCGGCCGCAGCAACCGAGGCCCAGCCGGCAGCAACGGAAGCGCCCAGTGCTGCACCAGCAGAGACGGCTCCCGCAGCGACTGCGGCAGAGACCGCGCCGGCCACGCCCCCGCCAAGCGAAACCAAGACGGCCGAAACAACCGCGACGCCTGAGGCCGGCACCATGGCTCCAGCAACGGAAGCGGCTCAACCCGTCACGGCAACTCCCGCAGCGGCGGAAGCCCAACCGGCGGCTACGCCCCCGGCCGACGCCCGCACGGCTTTGGAACAAAAAATGAAGGAACTGGACAATCCACAGAACCAGCCGACGTCCGCACCGGGCGCGGTTTCACAAAGTCCGGCTCAAGCCGGCGTGCCGAACTCGCCGGGCCAGAACACGGCGGTGATTCCCGGCAAGGCACTGGGCTTGAAGTCCATTGAAGCGCCCTACGTCCCGATTACCGAGGCCCAGCAGGCGCAACTTCAGGACTTGCTGGCCAAGTACAAGGCGAACGAACTCACGCCGGCGGAATATCACAGACAACGCGTGGAAATCCTGGCCCATCACCAGCCATAACACGCAATTTTTCCGACCCGCCGGTTGTATCGTGACCGGCGGGTTTTTTGTTGTTAACCCCGGCCCCGAAAACCTTCGGGGTTGAACTTTGAATCCTGAACCCTAAACTGCCAAGGCATGCACGATTTTCGCTATGTCGGCAACCAGTTGTTTTGCGAAGGCGTCTCCGTCGGAGCGCTGGCGCGCAAATTCGGCACACCGCTTTATGTCTATTCGCAGCGCACGTTGACGGAACACTTCCGGAAACTGGACCAGGTGCTGGCACCGCTGGATCATCTGGTTTGTTTCGCCATGAAAGCGAATTCCAACCTCTCGGTCATGCGCACGCTGGCCAACCTCGGCAGCGGCTTCGACGTGGTGAGCGCCGGCGAGTTGCAGCGCGTCATTGCGTCGGGCGGCGATCCGCGGAAATGCGTTTTTGCCGGCGTAGGAAAAACGGAAGCGGAAATTGCCTTCGCGTTGCAACGGGGAATTTACTCGTTCAACGTGGAAAGCGAACCGGAATTGCGGCGCATCAATCGCGTTGCCGCCCGGCTCAAAAAAATTGCGCCGGTCGCCGTGCGGGTGAACCCGGGTGTGGACGCCGACACCCACGCAAAAATTACGACCGGCACTTACGAAAACAAATTTGGCATTCAATTTGAGCGCGTGGAAGGTGTTTACGCCCGCGCGCGCAAACTGAAAAACCTGCGTCTGCGCGGATTGCAGATGCACATTGGCTCGCAAGTCACCAAAACCAGCCCGTTTGAGCAGGCCGTGCGAAAGGTTTTGCCGCTGGTGAAACGGCTGCAGGGAAAATTTGCGCTGGAATTTTTCAGCATTGGCGGCGGGCTGGGCATCGTTTATCAACCGGCGCTCGCCAGCGGCACTGCCGCCTGGTGGCAATCACGCCCGGCCAAAAACATCCTGACGCCCCAAAGTTACGCCGCACGCCTGTTGCCGTTGCTGCGTCCGCTGGGCTTGAAAATCCTGATCGAACCCGGCCGGTTCATCGTCGGCAACGCGGGCATTCTGGTGACGCGCGTTGAATACGTGAAACGCACGGGCCGAAAGAACTTCGTCATCGTGGACGCCGCGATGAACGATCTGATCCGCCCGGCGTTTTACGACGCCTTCCATGAAATCGTGCCGCTGCGGCGCCCGGGCTTTCCGACGATTCCGTCCGATGTGGTCGGGCCCATTTGCGAATCAGGTGATTATTTCTGCAAGGATCGCCCTTTGCCGAAGGTGGACGAGGGCGATTACCTGGCGCTGCTCAGCGCGGGAGCCTATGGCTTTGTCCAGGCATCGAATTACAACACGCGCCCGCTGGCCGCCGAGGTCCTGGTGAACGGCCGCCGCGCTGCCGTGGCGCGCGAACGCCAGCCGGTGAAAGAAATTTGGTCGGGCGAGAAAGTTGTGGCATGGTTGAGGTAGGATTGTGAACCACCAATACTCCATTGCGGCCCATTGGACGGGCGGTTTCGATGAAGCCGGCCTGCGTCAATGGGCGCAGGATTTGCGCGCCCGACTTCTTGCGCCGCAGGTGTCCCTGGGCCTCGTTTTCATGTCGCCGAAGTTTTTCCCGTTCGCCGGGCAGACCCTGGAAATTCTGCGTGTTCACGCCCGGGTTCCGCTGCTGGCGGGCTGTTCGAGCACCGGGTTAATCACCGGCGCGGAGGAATTTGAAGGCGCGACCGGACTGGTGCTCGCGCTTTACTCGCTGCCCGGCGCTGAACTGAAAGGCTTTCGCTTCACCCAGGAGCAGGTCGAGGCGGCCAACGCCCCCGGCTACTGGCACCAGGAGACCGGCATCGAACCGGCACGGACGAACGGCTGGCTCGTGTTTATTGATCCCTTTCACCTGGACGCGGAAAGCTGGATCCGTTCCTGGAACGAGGCTTATGCGCCGCAACCCGCGCTCGGCGGACTGGCCAGCGGTATTTTCAACCAGCAGCTGACCCAGGTTTACTTGAACGGCGATGTGTTTGAGGACGGCGGGGTGGCGGTTTCCATCGGCGGCGACGTACAACTGACGGGGGTCATTTCGCAGGGTTGCACTCCCATCGGCGAGACGTGGACGCTCACGCGCGTGGAGAAAAACCTGATCCATCACATCGGCAACCGGCCCGCTTACGCGGTGCTGGCCGAGACCTTTCAAAAACTTCCGCCCGAGGAACAACGCAAGGCGCAGGGCAACCTGTTCATCGGCCTGGTCGTCAACGAATACCTTGAGGATTTCCATCGCGGTGATTTCCTCGTGCGCAACCTCCTGGGGGGTGACCCGCACTCCGGTGTGCTGGCCGTCAGCACCTTGCCGCGGGCGGGGCAAACCATGCAATTCCAGCGGCGCGATGCCGATGCGGCGACCGAGGACATGAATGCCTTGCTCGCGCGGGCCAAAACTCATATCGGCGGTGCGACAATTTACGGCGGCTGCCTCTGCTGCTGCAACGGCCGTGGAAAACACCTGTTTGGCCGCGCGAACCACGACGCCGAAATGGTCCAGGAACGGCTGGGACCGTTCGGGCTCTCGGGATTTTTCTGCAACGGTGAAATCGGGCCCGTCGGCGAAAAGAATTTTCTCCACGGGTATACCGCCTCGCTCGCGCTCTTCGTGAAGAAACAACCGTAGCCCTCCCGAAAAATTGCGGTTGGGGATAATTCACCATTGCTTTTGTCCGGCGGCGCGTCATGCTCCAGCCGGTATGTCCCCAGAGGAACCAGCACCAGCACCCGAGGCCAACCGTCCCGTACGCCCCCGGGAACCGGGTGGGCGACGCCGCGGACGTCGCGGCGGCCGTGGGCGCAGCGGACCGCGCCGGCCTGACGCCCCCGCGCAGCCGGAGCAACCGTTCCGCGCGCCTTCCGCAGCCGCCCCCGCGCCTGGCCCGACAGCCCCGCACCCGGACCATGAAGAACCGGCATCTTCCGCTATCACCCAGGCCGTGAACGAGGTGACGGGCATTGTCGAATCTCTGAAACAGGCGTTGGAACAAATGGAGGATGTTTTGGAACTGGTCGAACACGCCGAGCGGCAAAAGCTTGCCGACGAGCACGAGATTGATTCTCTCCGCCGGCTCCTGCGCCAATTGCAGCACCCGCGCAGCGGCCGCGGCGAACGCCGCGAGCACGAAGTTTGAATTTGATTTCAAAATTGAGCCAATGGTTGGCAAATTTCGGCTAGCCCCGGCCCCCGGATTTCCCGCATGATGTCGGTATGAACCTTGGTTTCCAGCCATCAGGCGATGCCATTTTTCTGGTTAAATGCACCGACTACAAGTGTCTGGCCGTCCCGGGTGCTAATGGCCAATGGAAAAGTTACTACGACGGCAGGGATTTGCCCGACGTCACCGAGGTTGTCATTTCGATTCCGTTTGGACTGATCCTGCCGTTCCTCCTCAATGCCAGGCCTTACCGGTTAAGCCCGGTTCCCTTGCGGGTGGAGCGATAACTCCCAACCACCATGCATTCACCCCGTCTTTCCGCCAAATGGTTTTTCATCCTCCCGATGGCTTGTCTTTTGATTGGATTCGTCGCCCCGGCGTCAAAGGCCGCCGAGAATGGATTGTCGCTCGAACAGCGTATCAGCCGGATCGAAGCGCTCCAGCAACCCACGGCATCCCCCGTCAATACCGGCGACAATGCATGGGTGCTGGCCAGTTCCGCACTGGTGCTGATGATGACGGCCCCGGGGTTGATTCTGTTTTATGGCGGGCTAGTGCGCAGCAAAAACGTGCTGGCCACGATGATGCATAGTCTGATTCTCATGGCGCTGGTATCGGCGCTCTGGATGATGTTCGGCTACAGCATGGCCTTCGCGCCGGGCAATGGCTGGAGCGCCGCCTTCGTCGGCGACCCGCGCACTTATTTCATGCTGCACAACGTCGGCGGCGCCCCGAATACGGATTATGCGGGCACGGTGCCGCAGCAGTCGTTCATGCTGTTTCAGATGATGTTTGCCATCATCACACCCGCGCTCATCAGCGGGGCGGTTGCGGAGCGGATCAAATTCAAAGCTTACGTGTTATTCGTGCTACTCTGGGTCACCGTGGTTTATTTTCCGCTGTGCCACATGGTCTGGGGCAAAGGCGGTTATTTCAACTGGGCGCTGGGCGGCCGGGTGCCGGTGCTGGATTTCGCGGGCGGCACGGTAGTGCATATCAGTTCCGGCGTGTCGGCGCTCGTGTGCGCGCTCGTGCTGGGCCGGCGAACCGGCTACCCGGCGGAACCCATGCTGCCCCATAGCGTGGTGCTGAGTCTCATCGGAACGGGATTGTTATGGGTGGGCTGGTTCGGCTTCAACGCCGGCAGCGCTCTCAACGCGGGCCCGCTCGCCACCAGCGCATTCGCCGCGACCCATTTCTCGGCGGCGGCCGCGGCGCTGAGCTGGGCGGCCGTAGAATGGTTCCACAAAGGCCGACCCAGCGTGCTGGGCGCGGCTTCGGGCATGGTGGCCGGTCTGGCCACCATCACCCCGGCGTCGGGCTTTGTCACCGTCCCCGCGGCGTTTGGCATCGGGTTGACCGCGGGCGTGATTTGTTATCTGGCGGTGACGAAACTGAAGGCGAAGTTCAATTATGACGATTCGCTGGACGTGTTTGGCGTGCATGGCGTGGGCAGCACGACCGGCATGCTGATGCTCGGTTTTCTCGCCAGTGCGACGGTGAACCCGGCCATCGGGTCCACCTTTCAGGGCAATGGCGTCACCGTCTCCCTGGCCGGCAGCAACAGCCAGTTTGCCAATCAGGCCCTGGCGGTGATTTTCACGGTGATTTTTGCCGGAGTCGCGACGTTTCTTTTGCTTAAGATTGTCAACGCCCTGGTCGGCTTGCGAGTGCATGTCGAAGACGAAGATGCCGGTCTGGACCTGACCCAGCACGGCGAGCGCGCTTACACCGAATAACCGGAAATCCATCCATGAAAAAGATCGAAGCCATCGTCAAGCCGTTCAAATTAAATGAAGTTAAAACCGCCCTGAACGAAATCGGCATCCAGGGAATGACCGTCATTGAAGTGAAAGGCTTCGGACGCCAGAAAGGCCACACGGAAATCTACCGGGGCAGCGAATACACCGTGGACTTCCTGCCCAAGGTCAAAATTGAAACGGTACTCCCGGACGAGTTGGTGCCACAAGCCGTCCAGGCCATCATCAAGGCAGCCAAAACCGGCAAGATCGGTGACGGCAAGGTTTTTGTTTCGACCATCGATGACACTTACCGCATCCGCACCGAAGAACGGGGCGACAGCGCAGTATAGCCGGGCCCGGCCGGATTTACTTCAACCTCTCTTTTACCGTGACCGCGTCCTGTGTCGGCGGCTGACAGGCATTTTCCGTGCAGAGATAAACCGCCGGACCGCCTTTGGTGGACAAAGTTGTGGCCAATGCCTCGACCGAACCGGTGTTGCCCAGCACGACCTTGTTCGGTTGATAAACGGCATGGGCGGCGTGCAAAAGTTCGCGGGCTTTCGGGCCGGCGGGATCACCAGCCAGGACGACCCGGCGCGGTTCTTCCAGCCAAAAATCCAATGCTTGCATCATGAACGGCATGGCCTGCGGGAAGTTTTGCAGGCGATGAGCGAATGATCGCAAGGTGGCTTCGGCGCATTTTTTAAAATCCTGACGGCCGGTGATGGCGGCCAGTTTCAGCAACGCCAGCGTGGCGACGGAATTGCCGGAGGGCTCGGCACCGTCGTAGTCATCCTTCACGCGCAGGATCAAATCCCGGGCATCAGCTGCGCCCTGCCAGAAACCACCGTTTTCCGGGTCGTAAAATTTCGCGATCATTGCTTCCGCCAATGCGATGGCAAAGTCAAGGCGTTCCGGCCCGAGCGTTGCTTCATAAAGTTCGATGACGCCGGCCAGTAGAAAGGCGTAGGCTTCGAGCAGCTGAACGCGGTCATGCTCCCCGTCACGCCAGCGATGGTAAAGGGTCGCGGCCTGGTCGTCCCAGAGTTTCGAACGAATGAAAGCAACGTTTTTTTCCGCCGCCGCGCGGTAGATTTCATCGCCGAGCACGGCGTAAGCCCGCACCATCGCCCCCAGCATCAGGCCATTCCATGACGCGAGGATTTTGTCGTCGAGATGCGGCCGCACCCGCCGGCTCCTCGTCTCAAACATTTTTCTTCTGGCGGAGGCGAGCAGTGATTGTTCGCTGGCGGACAGATGGGGGTCAACGACACTCAACACGTTTTGATTCGACAGGGGCGTCGGGTGACTGTGATCAGTAAAATTGCCCGGTTCGGTAATGCCAAAATGGCGGACGACCACTTTGAACTCATCCGAGGTGAGCAATGCTTCCAGTTCCCGCCGGGTCCAGCAGTAGAATTTCCCTTCGTGGCCTTCGCTGTCGGCGTCTTCCGCAGAATAAAAACCGCCGTCGGGATGGGTCATGTCGCGCCGGACGTAATCCAGAATGTCCCGGGCGATATCAGCGTAACGGGCTTCGCCGCTGACGAGGTGGGCGTCAAGGTACAGTTGCGCGAGTTGCGCGTTGTCATAAAGCATCTTCTCGAAATGGGGGACGAGCCATTCGGCATCCACCGAGTAACGGGCGAATCCGCCCCCCAGCTGGTCATGTATGCCGCCGGCAGCCATCCGGTCGCAGGTGTGCAGCACCATGCGCACAGCTTCCGCGTCGTGAAAACGTTTTGCACAACGCAGCAGCAGCGACGGCATGCTCGGCTGGGGGAATTTGGGTGCGCCGCCGAAGCCGCCGTGCCGCGGATCATATGTCCGCTTGAAAAATTCCCCGGCGGTTTTGAGCGCATCAACGGTCAGGACCGCATCGTCCGCCTCGCCGCCCGCCGCCGCGGCTTCAAGCCGGGCGTGAATGTCGGCGGCTGAACCGGCGATTTCACCTTTTCGTTCGTGCCACAGGGCGGCGATTTGTTGCAGCAATTGCCGAAAGCCCGGGCGGCCGTGGCGGTTGTCCGGCGGGAAATAGGTGCCGCCAAAAAATGGTTTGAGTTCCGGCGTGAGAAAGAGGTTCAACGGCCAGCCGCCGGAACCGGTCGTGGCCTGGACGAAGGTCATGTAAATCTTATCCACATCGGGCCGCTCTTCACGGTCCACCTTGATGCTGACGAAATGTTCATTGAGGAACTGGGCGGCCTTTTCGTCCTCGAACGATTCGCGTTCCATGACATGACACCAATGGCAGGTGGAATAGCCGATGCTGAGGAAAATCGGTTTGTTTTCCACGCGCGCGCGGGCGAACGCCTCGTCGTTCCACGCAAACCAATCTACGGGATTGTGCGCGTGCTGGAGCAGGTAGGGCGATTTTTCGCGTGCGAGACGATTGGTGTGAGTGCCGGCCACGGCGAGAGCATATTCCGCGGATTCCATCAGCGCAAAACCAAATGCATGGCGGCCAATTTTGCGTCGTCACCGGCACGCGGTTGCGATAGCCTGCGACCATGTTATCGGCCAAACCATGGCGCGGCGAAACGGTGCTGCTGTTTTGCGGGGCGCAGGTCTTTTGCCTTTTCTTCAGCCTGATCCTTGCCGGCCTGTTGCACAAGGCCGGGTTCATCGCCTTTCAGGCGCCGGACGGCTTTGGCGCGGTGCTGCTGAGCACGCTCGGATTCCAAGGCGTGACCTGGGTTTTGATCCCCATTTTTTTACGGCACCATCAGGTCAGCTGCAGGGAGACCTTTGGTTTTCACCGAGGGCAATGGCAACGGACATTGTTCATGGTCGGCGGGATCACCCTCGCCATTTTGCCGGTGGTGTGGGGTCTGCAATTCATTTCAGCGGGCGTGTTGACACGCATCGGCTGGCCGCCGGAAGAAGAGCAGGCGGTCGCCCTGCTGGCTAACGCGAAATTTTGGTGGATGCGGGTTTATCTGGGTATATTTGCAGTCGTGTTGGCGCCGGTGGCCGAGGAATTTACTTTTCGCGGACTGCTGTATCCGTTCGTCAAGCAACTCGGTTACCCGCGACTGGCGTGGGTCGGCGTCAGCCTCGCCTTTGCGTTGATTCATGTTGATGCCGCAGGGTTTGTGTCCTTGTTCGTGCTGGCACTCGCACTGACGTGGCTATACGAAAAAACGGGCGACCTGCTTGCGCCCATCGCCGCGCACGCCTTGTTCAACGCAGTCAATCTCGTGCTGCTCTCTTTTCAAGACCCGTTGAATCAATTCCTGGAAAGGCTTTCCCACACCCTGCCTCACGCATGAACGAATTTGAACTGATTGCGCGTCTGACCCAATCGCTGCCGACGAACCCATCGGTCGTTGTCGGCCCGGGCGATGATTGCGCCGTGCTCGCTTTGGGGGCGCCGGACCAATGGCTGTTGTTTAAAACCGACGCGGCCGTCGAAGGCGTGCATTTCACCCGGGATACGCCGCCGGAAAAAATCGGGCACAAGGCGCTGGCGCGTTGCCTGAGCGACATTGCCGCCATGGCCGGCACACCCACTGTCGCGCTCGTCACCATCGCCCTCCCGCAAAAATTTGACGTAAAATTCATTGAAACGATTTACGCCGGCCTGACCGCGCTGGCCCAAAAGCACGGTGTGGCCATTGCCGGTGGCGAGACGACGACCAATCCGGACCGTATCCTGATTTCCATTGCCCTGCTCGGCATCGTCCCGCGCGGGAAGGCGGTGTTGCGTTCCGGGGCGAAAGCGGGCGACGCGATTTTCGTGACCGGCGAACTCGGGGGATCGCTGGCGGGCAAACACCTGGAATTTGAGCCGCGCCTGGCCGAGGCGCGCTGGCTGGCGGAGAATTTTCCCGTTCACGCCATGATCGACTTGAGCGATGGGCTGGCGGGCGACTTGCGGCACATTTTGAAAGCAAGCCGCGTCGGTGCGGAATTGCTCAAATCGGCCATTCCGATCAGCCGGGCGGCTAAATCGCTGGCCAAAGGGAATACCCCGACCAGACCGCCGTTTGTAGCGGCGCTCACCGACGGCGAAGATTTTGAACTGCTGTTCGCGGTGCCGGGCCGTCACGCGGTGAAACTGCTCGACGCCTGGAAAAGGCAATTCCCCGGACTGCGCCTGAGTTGCATCGGCAAAATCACGGCGGATGAAGGCATCACGATTCGGGATAAAACCCGCGTCCAAAGACTCACCTCCGATGGCTACGTTCATTTCGCATAATCCGGCGGAGACCAAGGCACTCGGTGAACGCTGGGGACGAGCGGCCCGGCATGGGCTGGTTCTCGGTCTGAACGGTGACCTGGGTGCCGGCAAAACGGAACTGGTGAAAGGCATTGCGAACGGGCTGGGGGTGACGACGCGGGTACATTCGCCAACGTTCACCCTGGTCAACGAGTATGGCGGCGGGCGGCTGCGGCTGTTTCATCTGGATTTATACCGGCTCGAAACGAAAGCGCAAATCATGTCGGCCGGACTGGAGGAATTTCTGCAACCGGATGGCGTGACCGTGATTGAATGGGCCGGGAGAATGTTGGACGTGGCGGAGCGCGCACCCGGGGGGCAGGAAAATTGGTTTTCGGCGAAAATTGAAATTACCGGCGAAACGGAACGACGGATTGTTTATGACGATTTTGGCGCTTGAATTTTCATCCGCGCAAAGAAGCGTTGCGGTCCTGCGCGGCGGCACCGGCAATGCCGTATCCACGGTCAGCGAAGTGGTCGAAACCGGCATCGGCGGAACGAGGGCATTTGAAATGATTCACGCGGCGTTGCGCGAAGCCAAAATCGAGCGCGAACAAATTGAGGTGATTGCTGTCGGCCTGGGCCCCGGCTCCTACACCGGCATCCGGGTTGCCCTCTCGGTTGCACAAGGCTGGCAATTGGCATCCCGTCCGGGCGGGGTTAAATTGCTGGGCATCAGCAGCGCGGAATGCCTGGCGGCGCAGGCACAGGCGGAAAAAATACCTGGCCGTGTGAATGTGGTAATCGACGCGCAACGGAATGAATTTTATCTGGCCGCGTACGAAATTTCTGCGACTGGCAGGCGGGAAATCGAGCCGCTGCGGATTTTGACACCGGGGGATGCGGCGGCCCGGGCCGACGCAAAAACAATTTCGATCGGGCCGGAAGTAACGCGATGGTTTCCCCAAGGCCGGGTGGTTTTCCCCCGGGCGGCCATGTTGGGACAGCTGGCCTCGGGCCGGAACGATTGGTCGGCGGGTGACCGGCTCGAACCGATTTATTTGCGGGAAACGAATTTTGTAAAAGCACCGCCGAGCCGGCCCATTGTGCCTTGACCGGAAGATTTGGGTCCTGCTCGGAGCCTTGTTACGCCGCCAGATTGTCAAATTTCTGGACACGTAATTTGGCAAGGCATAGAACAGGCTTTCAAAATACTGGTACGCCGGGTTGATTCATCGGAATTTCATTTTCTTAACCCATTTCAAAACAAGGATTTGTGAGACCACAGTTAAAAACCGCTAATTAGCACCTTTCCCATCGAGGCCCGCCACGATGGCACGTGCTGTGCTCAAAATGACCACTAAGCAGGCAGTAAAGCCGGTTAGCGCAAACTCAAATTTTTAATATGCTGGTTCGCTTTCGCAAAGTTGGGAAAAACAAATCCCGTATCGCGTGTACCGCAATGACGTTGGTGGAAGTCCTGATTTCCATCGTCATTCTGGCAACGATCATGGGAGGGATAATGATGGGATACTGCCAGGCCAATCGAATGGCGGAGTACAGCTCCATGTCACTGGCCGCCCAGTCCTGTGCCTCCCAGGGCGCCGAACAGGCGATTGCGGCAAAGTGGGATCCCTTGATCGTTATGACCAACACGGGACCGGGAACGGGCGATGTAATGCCGCCGGGAGTCTTCACCAATTCTGGATCAAATTACATTCTGGATGTTCCTGTCTCCGGCGCAGCAATTGGGGTCACGAATATCATCTCCATCACCGAGCTCACCAACGCCGCCAATCCAACGGTACACTACAGGCAAATCCGGTCGGATGCCACGTGGAGGTTCCCGCTGACCGGAATGCTCTACACCAACACCGTGATTACGATGCGAGCCCCTGACCAATGAAATTTTCATCGTCCCACCAGACCGGTTCGCGCCGGACCGGCGCAAGCGCTTTCACCCTCGTTGAAATGTTGTTGGCGATGGGGATTTTTTCGGCGGTGATTGCCGCCATGTGCGCCACCCAGCTTTTCGGATTGCGCGTTTACACCCTCGCCGCAACCAAACTGTCCGCCACGGCGGGCTGCCGCAAAGCATTGAACGCCGTCCGGGACCAAATCCGGCAGGCCAACCAGGTGAACATCGGGAATTGTCCCGGCGATTACACCACGTTCAATTGGCTTGGGATATCCAACAATCAGGTGGGCAACGCGGTCAAAGTTTTCCCTTTTGCAAGCTATAACCCCAACAGTTGGGATACCAACAATTTTATCCTTTTCTACCTGGACTATACCGGGGGCACCAATTTCCTGAAACAGTACACCCATACCATCAAAGCCACCATTGCCGGCGCCACCACCAATTACACCACCAACATCTCCCTCGTCTCGTTGGCGGGCTACATCACCAACCTGGATATTTTTGCGGCGCAGGATTATAATGGCACCGTCCTGACCAACGAAGAGCAGTTGGACGCCATTGATAACCGGCTGGTCGTCTATATGAAGCTGCAATTTAACCAATGGGAATATCCGATCGCTTATGTGACGACCAACGGTGTGACCGGCTTCGGCAACATGTATGACTTTTACCAGTTGCGGACCAAGATTACCCGGCGAGCGTGGAATTGAAAATATCAAGGAGCCTTATGCAAACCTCATTCAAATCCTCCCAGCGGCAGCAATCCGGTTATGCCCTGACCATCACGCTGACATTCCTGATGGTCACCCTGATCGTCTTTGCCAGCATCATGTATTGGATCAGCAGCAGCGCCTCGGTGTCGAAGCGAAATAACCTCTTCAACACCAGCCAGGCCGCCGCCCAGGCCGGCGTCGAGCGGGTCGTCGCCCAAATGGATCGCGATTTCATTTATGGAAACGTCAACGATGCCAGTTTCTATACCACATTGGTGGGCGACATTAGCCAGACCGGCTGGCCCGTCCAATATTCGTTCAGCGATACCAATGGGTCCACGGGGCATATCTCCGTGAACATGTTTCCAGTGGATTGGAGCACCAACTACGAGTATAATTTGGGCTCTCAGTTTCCCGGCCTGTACGGTGCCGTTCAGCATTGGACCCTGACAGCCGTGGCAACGCCCTTAAACCAGGGTTATAACTTGAGCTCCACTGTGATCGAGACGCTTCGTCTGTCGAAGATCCCGGTTTTCCAATTCGGTGTTTTTTACAACTTGGACCTGGACTTCAGCCCCGGCCAGTCCCTGACCATGAACGGTAAAGTTCATTGTAACGGCACCATCTGGATGTGTCCGCAGGCCGATGCCTATTTCAATGACCTCGTTGAAGCCTCCATTGTCGTAACCAACAAGGACAATCCGAACGATCAGCAGAACCTGACTTTCAACTCCAGCAAGCTTCATTACAAGGCGTCTCTTCCGCCGGTTTCACACGCCGACAGCGTGGCCGTGCCGATCAACGGCCAGAATACCAGCGCCACCAATGTTCACGCCATTATCGACCTGCCGCCAACCGCCATCGCGATACCGAACGACGATGGGTATCTGCAGACCAATCAAATCTATCTTTACAATGAATGCGATCTCATCATTTCCAACTCCGCCACCGGAATCAACGGCAAGAGTGTGTATCGTACCAACCTCAGCGTCTTTTTCAGCGATCAGGCTAATCCCTCGGGTAGATTGATTTTGGTTACGAACGATCTGCAGTGGATCACTACAAACATCGCCGCGGGTGTCACCAATCGAGTCACGAATTGCTTTTACTCTTTTATAACCAACGTCACTTTCTACGATCACCGCGAATCGGATACCGTGCAGGCCATTCAGATTGACGTTAATCTATTCAATAAGTGGGTTACCAATACCGTTACCCGCGGCAGCAACCAGGTCGCCGGCTATCCATGGAACTTTCAATTGGGCGGCGCCAACGGACAAACCGGCGACAAAGCCCATCCGATTGATTCCATTTACGTTTATAACAGCGTGCCTCAGAACAGTACCCAACTCCCGGCCGTGCGGGTGGTCAATGGATATAGACTGCCATCACCCAAAGGCCTCACCATCGCCACACCCATGCCGCTGTATGTGCTCGGCGACTACAACATCGAGACCAACATCGGCGGCGGCACATCTGTACTCACGACCAACACCGCCTGGACCTGGCCGGCGGCGCTCATGGGCGACGCCATCACCATTCTTTCCTCCAGCTGGAATGACACCGGCGCTGCTTACCAGGCTGGCCAAACTTATAGCGGGCGAAATGCCGTTAACACCACTATCAATGCCGCATGTCTCGAAGGCATTGTTGTGTCCACCTCGGTCAGCGGCACCAAACATTACAGCGGTGGTTTGGAAAATTTCCTGCGTTTGCTGGAAAACTGGAACGGCGACACGCTGCAATATAATGGTTCCATTGTCGTGATGTTCCCCAGCGTCTACGCTACGAATTTCTGGGTCGGACCAGCCGGCAGCGGCTACTACGATAAACCCATACGCCAGTGGGGTTTCGATTCGAACTTTAAGACGCCGAACGGCTCGCCACCCTGCGCGCCGGAAGCCAAACGCCTCATCCGTGACAATTGGAATGCATCGGGGCAATGATGTCCCCGGCGGCGGGCGCAGGTGGCTTTCGCGTCACGCAATTTCAACCAAACGTCCGAAGGCAGCTAAATCCTTCCCGGCACATGCGGCAACCAGGGCTGGGTTTCGCAAACCAAGGTGGTGACCATTGTCGCCCGCAAAAGCTGAGAATTACGGCTTCAAGAAGCTCTCCAGATCCTTCTGCATTTTCTTCAAATCCGGCAGATTGATGTACATCATGTGGCCGGCGTCATATCCGGCGTAGAGGATGTTTGTGCGGTAGGCGGCATCGAGCTGCATGTGATCGAGCGCGTGACGCATCGTATCGATCGGGCAGACCAGATCACACCGCCCGCCCAGCACCAGCACCCGCATGTAGGGGTTCTGGTTCATGGTGGCGGCCAGCCGGTCGCTCGCATTGGCATAATTGTTACGCACGCCATAATTCCATGGCTGCACCCCCGCCAGGATTTCGTAAGGCAAATCATCCTCAAATTTCAACTCGCCGCGCACATAGGAATTCATCGCCGCGGAAAATGGCCCGAGCGTCGCCGCACTGGAGGGATCAAAAGCCGGCGACGGGGACGCCGGGTCAGCATCCCGACCCGTGATCCGCGCGTCATAGGCGCCGAGAATCAAACCCTGGTCATGCAGCAATTGCTTGCGGAATACGCTGCTGTCAATCCGCAGATGGTTGTCCTCGATGATTTGCGGTTTCAGGCCGGTGAGGCGGGCGAGCTCGGCGACGATTTTTTCCCGTTCCCCGGCGGGCAGTGAATCACCCGATTGCAACGCGGAGACATATTCGCCCCGGGCAAATTCACGCGCTTCGGCCAGCGCCCTGGCCAGATCGGATTGCAGGTCGGACGGCAGTTTTTTATGGAACTGGGCCGCGGCCGTGTACGCGGGCAAATAGAGCGTAAACGGCAGATCGTTCCCTGTCTGTCCCCAGATCGTGCCAAAATCCAGCACGCCGGAGACGAGGATCAGGCCGTCCAGATACATCCCGTAACGCGAGCGCAATTGGTCTGCCAGCCCGGCCGCGCGAAACACCCCGTAACTCTCGCCGCATAGATATTTCGGCGAGAGCCAGCGCTCATGCCGAGTGGTCCAGAGCCGGATGAATTCGCCGACGGAATCAAGATCGGCCGAATCACCGAAAAACTGGTCGGCTTTTTCGTCCTTCACCGGGCGGCTGAACCCCGTGGCAACGGGATCGATGAACACGAGGTCACTGTCCGCCAAGACGGAATACTCGTTGTCCACCAGACCAAACGGCGGTGGCGGCAACGTGCCGTTCTCATTCATTTTCACCCGGCGTGGGCCGAGTGCGCCCAGATGCAGCCAGACCGAGGATGAGCCGGGCCCGCCGTTGAAACAAAACATGACTGGCCGCCGGGTTGCGTCGGTCTGGCCGACTCGCGTGTAAGCCACGTAAAACACGGACGCCCGGGAAGTGCCGTCGGGTTTGAGCTGCGGCAGCATTCCGGTCTCGGCCACGTAGGTCACCCGCTGGCCGGCCATGGTCACGGTGTTGGTGATAAAAACCGGCTTGTGAGTAGCGTCAGGAATGGCGCCCGCCTCCACTTTTGCGGCCGGCGATTCGTTGGTGCCGGCAGCGGGCGAATTGGTTTTGGGTGCGTCGGCGGCAGGCAGGCCGGCGGCGAAGGCGAGCAGTAGGACCCAGCTGTATTTTTTCATTTGAATTTGTCCGGTTTGCGTCGGGCAAAATGCGCTTTCGGCCACTTAAAGGCAAGCCGTGTGTCGAACCAGCCATGCCGCGGTGAATTGTGTGAAAATGTGAACAACTTTCCGCGGTAGTTCTTGCCAGCGAATGGAATCCATGCGAAAAATCTGCAAGTAGTTTTTCTAAGTAAATTTTATTCTAAGTTTAGTTTATGTTCATAAGTAGAAAGCCAGATTTTAGGGGAAAAATTGCGTTTTTCCACCGTCCAGCGCAACGGCAGGCTTTCACTTTGATTGAACTGTTGGTCGTCATCGCCGTCATCGCCATCCTGGCGGCACTGCTGTTGCCGGCGCTGGCGGGCGCCAAGAAGAAGGCGCAAAACATCACCTGCC
>Ga0265338_10001953_pt1 | contig 32164 bp, 28 predicted proteins | sample 42126metaG_FD_193579 | JGI IMG/M metagenome (GOLD analysis project Ga0265338, IMG submission 193579) | Rhizosphere microbial communities from Carex aquatilis grown in University of Washington, Seatle, WA, United States - 4-21-26 metaG | ecosystem: Host-associated > Plants > Roots > Rhizosphere...
GTAGCGGGGCGCGGCAAACCATCGCGGTAGTCGGTGGCGGCGTCCGCTCGCCGTCCAACTGCCCGATTTTAGCCATCCCTCGAGTTACGGTTCGATATGAAGCAAAGCGATCACGGCGGACGCATACCATGCCTACCCGCTGCCCCAGGTAACACCATGACGGGCCGTCGATGCCCGAATTGAATCCGGACGCGTCGGCCAGCACGCCGACTGCGAGCGCCCGCGGCGACACGCCTCATCCCCACTCCGGATGGCGAGCCTACTTCAATCGGCGCATGCTGATTTGCGTATTCCTGGGCTTTACCTCCGGTTTGCCGCTGTTCGTCCTGCTCAGCCTGGTGCAGGCGTGGCTGCGGTCGGACGGCGTCGACCTCAAGGCCATCGGTCTGTTTGCCCTGATCCAGTTTCCGTATACATGGAAGTTCCTTTGGGCGCCGTTGATGGACCGCTTCGTACCCTCGTTGCCGACCTGGGGACGCGCATGGGGACGCCGGCGCGGCTGGATGCTGCTCACGCAGATCCTGACCATGTTCACCATCGCCGCGATGGGCTTCATCTCGCCGCACCAGGCGATCTGGACCGCCGCGCTATTTGCGGTCCTGCTGGCTTTTTTCAGCGCAAGCCAGGACACCGTGATCGACGCGTACCGCCGCGAGCTGCTCGACGACCGGGAGCAGGGCCTGGGCACCGCGGTTCATGTCAACGCCTATAAAGTCGCCGGCCTGGTGCCGGGCTCGCTGTCGCTGATCTTGGCCGATCACGTCAGTTGGCCAACGGTGTTTATCGTCACGGCCGCCTTCATGCTGCCCGGCATCGTCACCACGCTGATCATCGATGAACCCGCTACACGCGGCGCGCCGCCCAAGACCCTGGAAGAGGCCGTGGTGCTGCCGTTTCGCGAGTTTATAGCGCGCGACGGGTGGCGCGGTGCGTTGCTGGTGCTGGCGTTTATCTTTCTCTATAAGCTCGGCGACAGCATGGCGACTTCGCTGGCGACCTCGTTTTACCTGGACCTCGGTTTTACCAAAACCGAAATCGGCCTGATTGCAAAATCCGCCGGCTTCTGGGCCAGCATCGTCGGCGGCATTGCCGGCGGAGTGTGGTTGATGAAGATCGGCATCTCGCGCGGCTTGTGGGTGTTCGGCTTCGCGCAGTGGGCCTCGATATTCGGTTTCGCGTGGCTGGCCTTTCACGGCCGCTCCAACTTGGGGCTGGCCGGTGTGATCGCGCTTGAAGCGTTCGCGGCGGGCCTGGGCACCGCAGCCTTCACCGCCTATATCGCCAACGCCACCGACCCGCGCTACACCGCGACCCAGTTTGCGCTCTTCACCAGCCTGGCCTCGGTGCCGCGCACCTTCGCCAACGCGGGTGCGGGCTACGTGGTCAAAGCGGTGGGCTGGCCGGACTTTTTCCTGCTGTGCGCGTTTCTCGCAATTCCCGGTATCCTTCTGTTGCCCCGTATCGCGCCCTGGAGCCGCCCTCGATGAACCCGTCTTACGTGCTGCGTCATTGCATCGCGATTATGCTGACCCTTGTCGGCGGCCTTGTCGTCGAGACCGCTGTTGCCGGACCCGCAGTCGGTGGCCCCGCTGCCGCCGGACCGGGTCGCCAGGTCGCCGCACCCGCCGTCGCGATCCCCAGCAGTACGGTACAACCGGGCAATGCCGCGATGTTTCGCAGCCTGGTGCCGGTCGAGATGCTCGAACAGCAGGCCGAGGAACAATACGTCTATCTGCTGGAAGGCGCGCAACGCGAAAATCATCTGCTCAACGACAAGCAGGCGCCGCTGCCGCAAGTGCGTACGATCGCGACCAAGCTGGTGCCGTATGCGCTCAAATGGAACGACCGTTCGCGCCAGTGGCACTGGGAAGCCAACGTGATCCGCACGCGCGTGATCAATGCCTTTTGCCTGCCAGGCGGCAAGATCCTGCTGACCACCGGGATGATCGAACGGCTCAAGCTCAACGAAGACGAAATTGCGATGCTGCTGGGCCACGAGATTGCCCATGCCTTGCGCGAGCACGCGCGCGGCCGCCTGGGCCAGCAGGAAGACGAGCAAATCGCCGCGCGCACCACGTCTCAACTGTTCGGTCTGTCTGGGCTGGGAGCGAACCCGTTAGGCATCGGCACCCAGTTGCTGACCGCCGGTTACAGCCGCGATGACGAAACCGAGGCCGACGTGATCGGCACCGAGGTTGCCGCGCGAGCCGGTTACGATCCGCGCGCGGTGATATCGCTATGGATTAAGCTCGACAAGCTCAATAGCCATGAAAAGCAGCCATTCGTTCAGGCTCGCCCGTTTGACGATCGGCGTATCACCGATTTGAAAAAGCACATGCGCGACATGCTGTCGCTGTATGCGCGTACCCAGCACAAACCGTTGGCGCAGTTACCGCCTTATAGTGGCGTAGGATACCCGGCGCTCAAGCCGACGCGCAAGCGGCCAGCCAGACGGGCGACGCGTCCGGCAGAATCGAGCGACTGAGTCCAGCGCCAGGATACTTGGGGCCAGCGAGCCAGGTGCGCGAAACCCGCCGCCCAATCGATGATTGAAATACAGCACGAGTGACGCCAACTGTGTCCACTCGCCAATAGCCCTACCGGTCACGAAAAAACTCCCTTGCAGTAGCGGCAACCACAATCATCACCGCTTTATAGTGCACTGCATGGCATCGCCAGAAAAACCGTGGCGTACCACGCATCAATCGAGTGCGGCAAGCGACGAACAGCAACGATCGCGCACCATATTCGAGCAGCCAAGTGTACACATCACGGCCACGACACCTTCACATCCAGGCCTGAGAAGCCAAGCCGGCGACTCGATTCAACAGGCGCAATCCTTGCTTATGTAGTTCGGATTTCGCGCCTGCCTTCGACTGGTCTCTGGAGCATCACATGTCAAATATCAATTTCAAGCGCCGCCGTCTGTTGCAATCGGCAGCGGCCGCCACGGCGCTCGGCCTGACAGGCCGATCCTATGCCGCCGGCGACAAACTGCTGATCGGCTACTGGCCCATTGCCGCCGGCTTGCCGTTTTATGCGGCGCTCGATCTGGGCATGTTCAAAGCCGCGGGTGTCACGGTGGAGGGCGTCAAGTTCGGCAGCCCGAACCAGGTTGCTGAAGCCTTGATCGCCGGGCGTATCGACGGTTGTGCGAACGGCACGGCGATTACCGTGCTGGGCCTGGCCGAAGCCCAATCGCCAGGCCTGCTCAAATTTGTTTGCCTGAATTTCGCCGATGAAAAATATGTGCTCGACCAGATCATTGTCCCGATAGGTTCGAACGTCAAAACGGTCAAGGAGCTGGCCGGCAAGAAAGTGGCCTGCGGCCCGGGTATCAACAACGTCACGCTAACCAAAGTGATGCTCGAACACGCTGGCGCCGTCGGCGCGCAAGTCGTCGAACTGCCGATCGGCCAGCTCGTGCCCGCACTGGCGGCTGGCCAGGTCGACGGCGCCTACATCCTCGAGCCTACCGGCGTAATCGGGCGTCAACTGGGCGTATCGCGCTCGCTGGGCGCCGGCGTGGTGTCGCGCTATGTACTGGACGATCCGAATACACCGTGGGTAGGCGGCGCGGCGGCGCTCACGGCCACGGCATTCAAGGATAAAGCGGCGCTGGTCCCGGGTTTTCTCAAGGGCTACGCGGCGGGCGTGGACTATGTGCGCAAGCAAGGCTTGCAGGCCAACGTCCATCTCAAAGGCTACACCGCGATCGATGGCCCGGTTGCCATGGAAGTGCCGATTAGCGGCTATATCACCTACGACGAAGTCAAACCGTCGGACGTGCAGTCGATCCAGAAACTGTTCGATGTTTTCACCGAACACAAGGTGTTCGACAGAAAAATCGTAGCCGCCCCGATGCTTTACAAAGCCTGAGCCTCAAGCCCACCCCTGTCGTGTCACCTGACCTAGATCCCCGCATGCATGAGTTTAAAATTTTCGACGCCGGCAATGTCCCCTTGCAATCCGGCATCACGTTTCGGGGTGCCCGGTTGGCCTACCAAACCTACGGTACGCTGAACGCCGAGCGCAATAACGCGATTCTATTCATGACGCCATTCGGCGCCCACCATACCGATATCGAATGGATGGTCGGCCCTGGCCGCGCGCTCGACCCGCAACGCTACTTCATCATCATCCCCAACCTGTTCGGCAACGGTCTGTCGTCGTCGCCAAGCAATGCCGCGGCGCCGTTCGACGGCAGCCGCTGGCCGCATTTCACGGCCGCCGACAACGTGGCGGTCCAGCATCGGCTGTTGCACGAGGTGTTCGGCATCGAACGGCTCGCGCTGGCATGCGGCTGGTCGATGGGTGGCATCCAGGCCTATCACTGGGCGGCGCTCTATCCGGACGAAGTGCCGCGCCTCGCGGTGGTATGCGGGGCGGCCAGGATCTCGCCGCACAACTACGTGTTCCTCGAAGGCGTCAAAGCGACGCTGACTGCCGACGAACATTTCCAGAACGGGCGCTTCACCGGGTTTCCGGAGCGCGGCCTGCGCGCGATGGGCCGTGTATATGCCGGTTGGGCGATGTCGCAAAGCTTCTATCGCGAGGAGCTTTGGCGGCAGGTCGGTTGCAGCTCGCTGGAAGACTACCTGGTCAGCTTCTGGGAAGGCAATTTCCTGAAGCGCAACGCGGCCAATCTGCTCGAACATATCTGGACCTGGCAGCACGCCGACATCAGCGCGAACCCGCTCTACGATGGCGATTTCGAGCGCGCGCTGGGCGCCATCTCGGCCCGCGCGCTGATCATGCCGAGCGAAACCGACCTGTATTTCCAGGTCGAGGATAACCGCCGCGAGGTCGCCGCTATGCGCAATGCACGCCTGTTGCCCATTCCTTCGATCTGGGGACACCGGGCAGGCATGCCCGCCAACAACCCGGTCGACGCCAAGTTTATCGACGATGCCTTCGCCGAACTGCTCGCGCAGTAGCGGGCATGCGGTAAGACCAATCCAATCGCACGCAGCAACAGGCGCTGCCATGTGCTCCGAGGAACGCTAACGTGCCCAAGAAATTCGAGTTCGGCCAGTTGCTGCCGTTTATCGGCCCGATCGCGCTATTTGTGTTCTGGTATGTCGCCGTTTCGGCGGGCTGGGTCAACAAGGTGCTGATGCCGTCCCCGGTGGATACCATCAAACACCTGTTCGACGCGCTCGCGAACGGCGACATGATGGGCGATATCGACACCACCTTCATGCGCACCATGATCGCGTTCGGCATCGCCGCTGCCATTGGCGTGCCGCTCGGCATCGCGTTGGGCAGCTCCGAACCCGCGTATCGCAGTGTCGAATTCCTGATCGACTTCTTTCGCTCGACGCCATCGAGCGCGTTGATCCCGTTGTTCCTGCTGATCTTCGGCATTACCGACGCGAATAAAATCGCGATCGCCAGTTTCGCTGCGGTGCTGGTGATCCTGTTTAACAGCGCCTACGGTGTGATGCACGCGCGCAAGACGCGCATCCTCGCCGCGCGCGTCATGGGCGCCAATAGCTGGCAGATCTTCAGGGACGTGCTGCTGCTCGAAAGCCTGTCGCAAACCTTCGTCGGCCTGCGCAATGGCATCAGCATCACGCTGGTGATCGTGATCGTCGCCGAAATGTTCATCGGTTCAGAAAGCGGCTTGGGCCATCGCATTATCGACGCGCAACAAATCCTCAACGTCAAGGATATGTACGCATCGATTCTGGTTACCGGTGCGCTCGGCTACGCGCTTAATCTCGTCTTCATGCTGATCGAGAAGCGCTTCATTCACTGGAGCGGCAAATGAGTTGGTTCAAACCTGCGCCCGTGCTGCGCTCGGCGAGCTTGCAGCAGGACTCGTCACCCGCCGGCGGCGGCTTTGTGCCAGCGGCGCCGCATACGCACATCACCGTGCGCGGCCTGCACAAGACGTTTGCCGGCACGCCGTTGTATGAAAATCTCAACCTCGATTTGCCCAAAGGCAAGATCGTATCGATCTTCGGACCGAACGGCTGCGGTAAGTCGACCTTGATGAACATGATCGCCGGCTTGATTCCGCTGGATCGCGGCGAGATCCTGTTCGACGGCAAGACGCTCAAGGAAACGGTGATCGGCTACGTGTTCCAGAACTACCGGGAAGCGCTGTTTCCCTGGCTCAGGGCCGTGGACAACATCGCGTATCCGCTGCGCCGCATGGGCCTTGGCGCGAGCGAGGTAAAGGCACGCGTGGACGAGTTGATCGCGTCGTTCGAAATCCGCTTCGACCTGCAGCGCTATCCTTACGAATTATCGGGTGGCCAGCAGCAAACGGTCTGCATCATGCGAGCGCTGGCCGCACGCCCGGAAGTGCTGTTTCTCGATGAGCCGTTTTCCGCGCTCGACTATGAAATGACACTCTTCATCCGCGAAAAACTGCAAGATATCTACATGAAGAGCGGCGTCACGATGGTGATCGTGTCGCACGATCTCGAAGACGCGGTGTTTCTGGCAGACAAGGTATTGTTGCTCACGCGCCGCCCGACCCGCGTCGCCGAATTCATGAGCTTCGATCTGGCGCGCCCGCGTACCCCGGCCTCGATGTCCGATCCCCTGTTCGTGCGTACCAAGGCGAGCGCGCTGGAAGTGTTTCAGCGCGAAGTCAAAGCGAGCCCGTCCAGCAGCGCTTGATGGAACGCGTGCGGATCCTGGATCTGGGGCGAGTGGCCCAGATCGGGGAATTCGACCAGCGTCGCGTGCGGGATCGCTTTGGCAGCCAGTTTCCCGAGCACCGGATAGTTGCCCAGCGTCGCGCGCACTTCAGGCGGCGCGGCGTCCTTGCCGATCGCGGTGGTGTCCTTGTCGCCTATCATCAGCAACGTCGGCATCTTCAACTGGCCCAGTTCATAGACGACCGGCTGCGTGAAAATCATGTCGTAGAGCAATGCGGAATTCCACGCTACCCGTTGCTTGCCTGGGCCCCGGTTCATGCCCGCCAGCATCTGCACCCACTGCTCGTACTCGGGGCGCCATTGACCCGCGTAGTAGGTCGCGGTCTCATAGCGGCGAATGCTGTCCGCATTGGTCTTGAGCTCACGCTGATACCACTGGTCGACGCTTAACGACGGGACGCCCTTGGCTTTCCAGTCCTCCAGGCCGATCGGGTCGACCAGCACCAATTGCTCGGTCTGCTCGGGGTACATCAACGCATAGCGAATCGCCAGCATGCCGCCGGTCGAATGACCGATCATGATGGCATGGTCGATGCCCAACGACGCCAGCAGCGCGCGGGTATTGCGCGCCAGTTGCTGGAAGCTGTACTGGTAGTGCTCGGGCTTGGTCGATTTGCAAAAGCCGATCTGGTCGGGCGCAATCACCCGATAGCCGGCCGCGCTCAATACCGAGATGCTGTCCTTCCAGGTGGCGGCGCAAAAATTCTTGCCGTGCATCAGCACCACCGTTCGGCCGTTGGAAGCGGCGCCTTTGACGTCGAGGTAAGCCATCTTCATCGCCACGCCTTGCGAGGTGAAGGCGAATTCATGGACCGGCGCGGGGTAGGCATAGCCTTGCAGCTCGGGGCCATAGACCGGGCCGGGGTCCGCGACGTGGGCTGAGGTGGAGTCCGCGGCATGGGCGGGGCCCGACGCATGATCGAGGGCGTGCTGCGGCGCGTGCTCATCAGGCGCTGCTGCGATGGCCCACGGCGACGCCGCCTGCACCACGAATGCAAAGCCCGCTAGCGTAGCGAAGCGTCGAAAACGACGCGACAAAAACTTGAACATGAAGAGGTATCCCCGATGAATCCGTTGTATTTGAATCCGTTGTGTTTTGCGGCAGCCGCAGCGTGGCCTCAATCCATGCCCAGTCGCGCCTTGATCGCCGGCATCATGCGCTCGACGGCCGCGCGCCCCTCTTCGATGGCGGGCGAAGCGCGATGGAAATCGAAAATCCTCATGCCACCCAGACGCGGTTGAATCAGGATATCGGCAGGCTCACCAGCCAAGCGACTGCGGCTGATGCGCACCTGCATGATATCGATACTCTGCGCAATCGAGCTGATCATCGAGGGCACTCGTGCGCTGGGTTTGGGCGGCGTATGCACGTCGTCGGCGGCACGTTCCGGATCGGGCGCAAGCCAGGCCGGCCACGGCTTGCCGTTGCGTCGCAAAGCGGGCGACGGGCGCTCCGAGGCGTCCATGGGCGGCTGGTTGGGCGTCGGACCGCCAAAATCGCGACCGTTGAGAATATCGTTGTTCAGGTCAATGGCGATCACACAATCGGCGCGCATCGCACGAGCCAACGACACCGGTACCGGGTTCGACAAGCCGCCGTCGACCAGCCAGATGCCATCGCGATGCATCGGCGTAAAGATCCCGGGAATCGCGATCGAGGCGCGTACCGCCTCGACCACGCCCCCTTCCTGCAACCAGATCTCGCGTCCGGTATCGAGCTCGGTCGCCACCGCAGCATAGGGCACGGCCAACTCGCCGATCTCGCGGCCGTTGAAGCGATTGGCAAAAAGCTGGATGACCTTTTTACCGCCCAGCAAGCCGCCCGATAGACGCACGTCCAGCAAGCGCACCACGGTCTGCCAGGTCAGCCGCGACACCCAGTGTTCCAGCCAGTCCAAGTCGTCGTTGGCATATACCGCACCGATCAAGGCGCCGATCGACGTGCCGCACACCACGTCGGGTTTGATGCCGGCTTCGAGCAGCGCGCGGATTGCGCCGATATGCGCCCAGCCGCGCGCGGCGCCGCCGCCCAAAGCAAGACCGATGCGGGTATGACGAGGTGGTCTGAGCATCCGGTTCATTAGACGGGCCTTGTGGTTATGCGGTACCCATATGCGATCCGCACGATCCTCGAAAGTTCACGGTTGATGGCCGTACGCCACTAACAACGGTGCGTGGTCGCTGAAACGTTCGGTCTTGTAAATCGAGGCTTCCTGCACGCTCGCGGCGAGCGCCGGCGTGGCGATTTGATAGTCGATGCGCCACCCGACGTTCTTCGCCCACGCCTGGCCGCGATTGCTCCACCAGGTGTAAGCGTCGTCGGTTGTTTCCGGATAGAGCCGGCGGTATACATCGACCCAACCAAGTTCGTCGAACACGCGCGTAAGCCAGCTGCGCTCCTCGGGCAAAAAGCCCGAATTCTTGCGATTGCCTTTCCAGTTTTTCAGATCGATTTCCTGATGGGCGATATTCCAGTCGCCGCACAACACCACTTCGCGGCCCGCTTTGAACAGTTCGGCCAAGTGCGTGAAGAAATGTTCCATGAAACGGAATTTGGCGGCCTGCCGCTCCTCGCCGCTGGAACCGGAAGGCAGGTACACCGAGACCACCGACAACTTGCCGAACACCAGTTCGAGATAACGTCCCTCGGCATCGATCTCCGGTACGCCCAGTCCTTCGATAATGCGATCCGGCGTGCGACGGGTGTAGATGCCCACACCGCTATAGCCCTTCTTTTCTGCGTAGTGGAAATAGCCCTGGTAGCCTGCCGGCGCCAACATTTCCGGCGTCATGTCGGCCGCCTGCGCCTTGAGTTCCTGCAGGCAGACAAAGTCGGCGTCTTGTAGCGGCAGCCATTGCAGGAAACCTTTGGTGACGGCGGATCGGATGCCATTGAGGTTGGCGGAAATAACGCGGAGCATGGAGTTTTCTCTGAAACGGTTAGATGAGCGGTGTGTGGCTGTCGAGCAAGCGATAAACAAACGATCAATCAGCGATGAGGCACACGCGGTGACGTGTGAACAATGACGTGTAAACGGTCAAGCGTGGGGACGATCAAGTCCGCGTGACATAGGTAGCGCCATCCATCGGTAGCGTCACCCATAGCGCGTGCCCTCTAATCGATTTTGACACCCTTCATCGCCGGATTGACGGGCGGATAAGCGAGCGTCATGGCTTCCATTGCACGACGCATCAGTTCGCCTACCATCACATTGCGATGCGATTTCGAATTGGCCGGCACGACGTACCACGGCGCGTATGGGGTCGACGTGGCCGCAAGCGCGTCGGCGTATGCGGCCTGATAATCGTCCCAGTGCTTGCGCGCCTCAATGTCGCTCGAATCGAGTTTCCACTGCTTTTCCGGGTCGTCGGCGCGTGCCTGCAGGCGGCTGCGTTGCTCGTCCTTCGAGATGTGCAAAAAGCACTTCAGGATCGTGGTGCCGGCCTCGGCCAGCAGCGCCTCGAATTGCCGGATATTGCGGTAGCGCCGCTCGCACTCTTCGCTATCGAGCGTGCCGAGGATACGCGGCACCAGCACGTCTTCGTAGTGGCTGCGATTGAAGATCGCCAGCTCGCCGCCAGCCGGCACCTGTGCATGGACACGCCATAAGAAATCGTGCTGCGCCTCGTATTCGCTCGGCTGGCGAAACGCGACCACGCGCAGGCCCAGCGGATCGACTTCGCGAAATACGGTGCGGATGGTGCCGTCTTTGCCGCCGGCGTCCATGCCTTGCAATACCAGCAGCACACGTTCGGCCTTTTGCGCATGCAGGCGGTTTTGCAGACGATCTAGCGCCACGCCGAGTTCCGCGATGCACTCCAGATCGGCCGCCTTTGAACCCTTGGAAAAAGGTTTGAGCGAGGCGTCGTATTGGCTCAACGAAAAGCGGCCAGCGCGACTTGCCGCCGCATCGGCTTTCTTTGCCGCCTCGGCCAAGGCTTTTCTGCTTTTTCTGGCCGCCGGCGTCTCCCCCTCGGGGATCGATGCGCCGGCAGATTCCGGGACATAAAACGGCACGCGGTAGTCGTCCAACTCGCTTGCTTTGGTCATCAGCATTGCCTCGAAGATCGGGCGGGGTCGGCTTGCGCCCCCGCGCTTACCTTGCACCGATATTACGTTCAATGCAACACGCTCAGCCCAGCTTTTTCTTCAGCAAGTCATTGACCTGTTGAGGATTGGCTTTGCCGCGCGTCGCTTTCATCGCTTGGCCGATCAATGCATTGAAGGCCTTTTCCTTACCCGCGCGATACTCCTCGACCGATTTGGCGTTAGCGGCCAGCACCGTGTCGATGATCGCTTCGAGTTCGCCGCTATCCGAAATCTGGCGCAAACCCTTGGCGTCGATAATACGGTCGGCTGCAGCCTCGTCGGTAGCGCGCTCGTCCCAGATCGCCTGGAACACTTCCTTCGCGATCTTGTTCGAGATGGTGCCGTCGGCAATCCGCGCGATCAACACCGCCAACTGCGCGGCACTGACCGGGCTCGCGTCGATGTCCAGGCTATCGCGATTCAGTTGCGACGCCACTTCGCCCATGATCCAGTTCGCCGCCATCTTGGCTTGGCCTTCGCCCGCCTTGGCCAGCACGGCTTCGAAATAAGCGGCGATCCCCTTGGAGGCGGTCAGCGTCGCGGCGTCATAGGCGGACAACGCGTATTGCTCGACAAAGCGCGCCTGCATGGCTGCCGGCAGTTCGGGCAACTCGCTGCGCACCCGCTCGATCCAGTCGACGCCGATCGCCAAAGGCGCGAGATCGGGGTCCGGGAAATAGCGGTAATCGTGCGCGTCTTCCTTGCTGCGCATCGAACGCGTTTCGCGCCGGTCCGAATCGTACAAACGGGTTTCCTGCACCACCGTGCCACCGTCTTCGATCAGCTCGATCTGGCGGCGCACTTCGTAGTTGATCGCTTCTTCGAGAAAGCGGAACGAGTTCAGGTTCTTGATTTCGGCGCGCGTGCCGAATTCGGCCTGCCCGAGCGGGCGCACCGACACGTTCGCGTCGCAGCGGAACGAGCCTTCCTGCATGTTGCCGTCGCATATGCCCAGCCACATCACCAGCGTATGCAAGGTCTTGGCGTAAGCGACCGCTTCCGCCGCGCTGCGCATGACCGGCTCAGTGACGATCTCGAGCAGCGGTGTGCCGGCCCGGTTCAGGTCGATCCCGGTCATGCCGGCATAGTCCTCATGCAGCGACTTGCCGGCGTCCTCCTCGAGGTGCGCGCGAGTCAGTTCGATGGTCTTCTCATAGCCTGCCTGGCCGCTCTTTTCGTGCGCCGGCACCTGGATGGTCAAGGTGCCGCCCTGCACGACAGGAATCTCGTACTGGCTGATCTGATAGCCCTTGGGCAAGTCCGGATAGAAATAATTCTTGCGTGCAAACACGCTGCGCGGCGCGATCGTGGCGCCGATCGCGAGCCCGAAGCGGATCGCGCGCTCGACGGCGCCGCGATTCATCACCGGCAGCACGCCCGGCAAGGCCAGGTCCACCGCGCAAGCCTGCGTGTTCGGCTCGGCACCGAAGCGTGTCGAAGCGCCCGAGAAAATTTTGGATGCAGTCGATAACTGCGTATGCGTTTCCAGCCCAATCACCACTTCCCACTGCATCTTTATGCTCCTGCCGGCGCGCTCGCCGGTTGCTGACCTGGTTCGCGACGATGCCAGTCGGTCACGCGCTGAAACGCGTGCGCCACTTGCAACATGCGTGCTTCGTCGAAATAGTTGCCGATGATTTGCAGACCCACCGGCCGCTGGCTATTGGCCCCGGCGCCGAAGCCACATGGCACGCTCATGCCGGGCAGGCCGGCCAAACTGGTCGACAAGGTGTAGATATCGGCCAGATACATCTGGACCGGGTCGTCGGTCTTGGCGCCGAGGTTCCAGGCCACGGTCGGCGAAACCGGCCCCATGATGACATCGCACTGCGCGAACGCCTGCTGGAAATCCTGTGCAATGATGCGGCGAATTTTTTGCGCTTGCAGGTAGTAGGCGTCGTAATAACCGTGCGACAGCACGTAGGCGCCGACCAGGATCCGGCGTTTGACTTCCGGTCCGAAACCTTCGGCGCGGGTCTTTTTATACATGTCGAGCAGATCGCCGTAGTGCGCTGCACGGTGGCCGTAGCGCACGCCGTCGAAGCGCGACAGGTTCGACGACGCTTCGGCGGGAGCGATGATGTAGTACACCGGAATCGACAGCTCGGTTTTCGGCAGCGTCACATCCACGAGCGCGGCGCCCAGTGCCTGATATTGCTTGAGCGCGACGTCGATGGCGGCTCGCACGTCGTCGGCCAGGCCGGGACCGAAATATTCTTGCGGCAGGCCGATGCGCAGCCCCTGCAGCGGCTTGTCCACTGCGCCGGCCGCATTCCAGTCCTGACCCAGATGGCGCGTGTAGTCCTCATCGGCGCGTTCGATGCTGGTCGAATCGCGCGCATCGAAACCCGCCAGGCCGTTGAGCAGCAACGCGCAATCGGCGGCGCTTTGCGCCAGCGGGCCGCCCTGGTCCAGCGAGGAGGCGAACGCAATCATGCCGTAGCGCGACACACGGCCGTAGGTCGGCTTGATGCCGGTCACGCCGGTGAGCGCGGCGGGCTGGCGAATCGAGCCGCCTGTGTCGGTGCCGGTGGCTGCCGGCGCCAGGCGCGCCGCCACTGCCGCGGCCGAACCGCCGGACGAACCGCCCGGCACGGCGGCGTGATCCCACGGATTTTTAACCGGACCGAAATGCGAATTCTCATTGGACGAGCCCATCGCGAACTCGTCCATATTGGTCTTGCCCAGGCACACCATGCCGGCCTGCGCGAGGCGCTCGACCACCGTGGCGTCGAACGGGCTTTCGTAGTGTTCCAGCATCTTCGAGCCCGCTGTCGACTTCCAGCCGCGCGTGACGAACACATCCTTGTGCGCGATCGGCAGGCCGGTGAGCGGGCCGCCCGCGCCGCGCGCGAGCAGCGCGTCGGCCGCACTGGCCTGAGCGAGCGTGCGCCCGGCATCGACATGCACGAACGCATTGAGCCCGGCAGCGGCGTCGATACGCGCAAGGAAATGTTGTGCGAGTTCAACCGCGGAATATTCTTTTGCATCGAGCGCGGCACGCAGCTCGGTGAGGCTTTTTTGATGCATCTAACGTGTCCTTCGTGCTGGTTTAGCAGTGTGGCAGTGTGGTCGGGGCCCCAGGCGCGGCACTATGGCGCGGCTTTCCTTGGTGAATATGGTCAATGCGTATGGTCAATGCGTGTGATTACTGCGCATGGTCAACAAGCCGGGTCGATAGGTTTGGCCAATGAGTGTGGCCCATAAGCCGCTCGATAACGTCACTCGATTACCCTGGGAACCAGGTATAGGCCGTTTTCGGTCGCCGGCGCGTTACGCTGGAACGCGGCGCGATCGACCGCTTCGGTCACCACATCGTCACGCAAGCGCAGGTGGACCTCTTCGATTTGCCCGATCGGATGAGCGAGCGGCTCGATGCCGGTCGTATCGACCGCCTGCATCTGTTCGACCAGTGCAAAGAATTGATTGAGCTGGCCCAGCGTCTGCTGGGCTTCGCCCTCCGCCAGCTCGAGTCGAGCCAGATGGGCAATACGGGTCACATCGTTAAGCGTCAGGGCCATGCGGTCACCGGAAAAAATGCCTGAACTACCTGGGGCTCAAACACGTCTTATGGCATCCCGCGCTGCGCGGTATCTTGCCGACCGACGTGCACTGAGCCCCGGCGGGCAAAGCGTTGAGGACAGGTAAACCCGGTCAAAAAGTGATGAGCCTCCGGACCCGGTTTCCTGTAAAACAGCGAAAATTATAAGGTATCATTATGCGCTCGATCTAATACCAGCCAAACCGACCCATGCGTCGTCCGGCTGGCAATGCGCCGGTCATCCGCGTGACGGCGTTGTTTAGCGTCCCAGTGGCTCTTGTCGGTCTCGCGCAAGCGGTCTCGCGTCAATTCGATGCGAAAACCGGGTGCGTGTGCAGCGCGGCAAGCGGTCGCCGGCCAATTTCTTTGCGGTGTCGGGTCTGAGGACAGCAATCGCTGTTCTGGGTCCGATACTGATATTTTGCGCTGTGCGAGCCATTTTGGCTCCCAGTGAAACAGGATTTTTGAATGTTCGGTTTTCTACGTAGTTACTTCTCCAACGATCTCGCGATCGACCTTGGCACCGCCAATACCCTGATTTACATGCGCGGCAAGGGCATCGTCCTCGACGAGCCCTCGGTCGTGTCGATCCGTCAGGAAGGCGGCCCGAACGGCAAAAAGACGATCCAGGCGGTCGGCAAGGAAGCCAAACAGATGCTGGGCAAGGTGCCGGGCAATATCGAGGCGATCCGCCCGATGAAAGACGGCGTGATCGCCGACTTTACCGTCACCGAGCAGATGATCAAGCAATTTATCAAGATGGCGCACGAGTCGCGGATGTTCTCGCCGTCGCCGCGCATCATCATCTGCGTGCCGTGCGGCTCCACCCAGGTGGAGCGGCGCGCCATCAAGGAAGCCGCTCATGGCGCGGGCGCCTCGCAGGTGTACCTGATCGAAGAGCCGATGGCGGCAGCGATCGGCGCCGGCCTGCCGGTATCCGAAGCGACCGGCTCGATGGTGGTCGACATCGGCGGCGGCACCACGGAAGTGGGCGTCATTTCGCTGGGCGGCGTGGTCTACAAGGGCTCGGTGCGGGTCGGCGGCGACAAGTTCGACGAGGCGATCGTCAACTACATCCGCCGCAACTACGGCATGCTGATCGGCGAACAAACCGCCGAAGCGATCAAGAAAGAGATCGGCTCGGCATTTCCGGGCTCGGAAGTCAGGGAAATGGAAGTCAAGGGGCGCAATCTTTCGGAAGGCATTCCCCGCAGTTTCACCATTTCCAGCAATGAAATCCTGGAGGCACTGACCGATCCGCTCAATCAGATCGTTTCGTCGGTCAAAATCGCATTGGAACAAACCCCGCCGGAACTCGGTGCAGATATCGCCGAGCGCGGCATGATGCTCACCGGCGGTGGCGCCCTGCTGCGCGACCTGGACCGGTTGCTGGCGGAAGAGACCGGCCTGCCGGTACTGGTGGCCGAAGATCCGCTGACCTGCGTGGTGCGTGGCTCGGGCATGGCGCTCGAACGCATGGACAAGCTCGGTAGCATCTTCTCGTACGAGTAAAGGCACTCGCATCGCGCAGCGCGGGCCATTCGGCGCCCGAGCCGCGCGGCGCCGGTCCTGCCGCCGCCCAGAGCGGATTTAGCCGCAGTCCTCCCGTAACCGTCTTACCCCCGACTGGCGCCGAGCATGGAATACAGTCCGCCGCCTCTTTTCAAACAAGGCCCTTCGGCGATTTTCCGATTGGTGGTGTTTGTCACACTTGCGTTGATCCTGCTGGTAATGGATGCGCGTTACAAAACGCTGGAAAAAGTCCGCGAAGTCATAGGCACCGGCCTCTACCCGCTGCAGCGCGTGATGCTGGTGCCGCGCGACGCGGTGCGCGGCTCGCTCGACTTCCTGACTAGCGGATACCAACTGCGCGCCGAAAACGCCGCCTTGCAGGCCAGCAACCTCAAACTTGCCTTGGTCGCGTCGCAGACGGGGCAACTCGAGGCCGAAAACCGGCATCTGCGCGACCTGCTGCAATTGGCGCAACGCCCGGGCATGCAAGCAACGCCCTCGGAAATCCAGTATGACGCACGCGATCCCTTTACGCAGAAAGTCATCATCGATCAGGGTACACGCGCGGGCATCCAATTGGGCGCACCGGTCGTCAGCGAAGGCGGCGTGTTGGGCCAGGTGACGCGCATCTATGCGCTACAGGCCGAAGTCACGCTGATCACCGACAAGGACCAGGCAATTCCAGTGCAGGTGGTGCGCACGGGCCTGCGCAGCGTGATCTACGGCACCCCGCGCGGCGAGGCGCTGGATCTGCGTTTCGTGCCCAGCAGCGCCGATCTCCAGGTTGGCGACCAGTTGGTGACGAGCGGCCTGGACGGAGTGTTTCCGCCCGGGTTGCCGGTCGCCAAGGTCGCGCAGATCGATCATCAGGCCGATACCGCTTTTGCCCGCGTGATCTGCACGCCGGTAGCGCAGATACATGGACCGCGCCAATTGCTGGTGCTGCACTATCAGCCGCAGGTCTTGCCGCCGCCCGCCGAATTCGAATCGGGCTCCAGCCGCGATGCCGGTAAAAACGCCAACAAGAAAGGCGCGAAACCCGATGCGCCAAAGGCGCAAGCGACAGCGGGTGCATCGGGCGCGGCGGCCTCTGCGGAGCCTGAGGCCAAGGAATCAGCCAAGGGATCGAAAGAGTCGATCAAAGGATCGCCGAACGCCGCGGCCAAGGCAAATGTGGCCAAACCGGTCGCTCCTAACGCTGGCATCGCCAAGCCCGCCTCCGCCGGCGTCACGTCCAAGGTGCATCCATGAGCCGGCCGCAATACATCTTGTTGCCGGTGAATTCGGTATTCATCGCGTTCAGCCTGGGCGTTGCGTTCTTGCTCAATCTGATACCGTGGGGCCGCACGATCGGGGTTCCCGATTTTGTCGCCGTGACCTTGCTATTCTGGAATATTCACCAGCCGCGCAAGGTCGGCATGGGGATCGCCTTTATGCTGGGCATGTTGATGGATGTGCACGACGCCAGCCTGTTCGGCGAGCACGCGCTCGCTTACACGCTGCTTTCGTACGGCGCGATCATGATACATCGCCGGGTGTTGTGGTTTTCGCTGCTGACGCAGACACTGCATGTGTTGCCGCTGCTGGTGGGCGCGCAACTCGTGCCGTTCGTGATCCGGCTGATCGCGGGCGCGTCCTTCCCCGGCGGCGAGTATCTGCTCAACGGTTTTATCGAAGGCTTGCTGTGGCCGATCGCAAGCGCGCTCTTGCTGGCGCCGCAGCGACGGGCCTCGGACCCGGACGACACGCGCCCCATCTAGGGGGGCTTTGCACCCCAGCGCCCGCCCCTACCGTATTTAACTGATCCTTTGCATGACCGAGTTCAAGAACACCGAACAACAGCTACTTCGATTTCGTCTGAGGATCGGTGCGGCAAGCTTGTTCGTGTTTTTGTGTTTCGGGCTGCTGGGCTTGCGCTTCGTGTACCTGCAAGTCTGGCATTACAGCAAGTACTCGCTGCAGGCAGACGAAAATCGTATCTCGGTGGCGCCTATCGTGCCCAACCGCGGCATCATCACCGACCGCAACGGTGTCGTGCTGGCAAAGAACTATTCGGCCTACACGCTGGAAATCACCCCGTCGAAAATCAACGGCACGCTCGATGAAGTGATCGATCAACTCGGCCAGGTAGTCGAGATCGACAGTCGCGACCGCCGTCGCTTTAAAAAGCTGCTTGAGGATTCGAAAACCTTCGAGAGCCTGCCGATCCGCACGCGGCTGACCGATGAGGAAGTGGCGCGCCTGACCGCGCAACGCTATCGCTTTCCCGGCGTCGAAGTGCGAGCCAGGCTGTTTCGCCAGTACCCGTTGGGCACCACGGCCGCGCACGTAATCGGGTATATCGGCCGTATCTCGCAGCGCGATCAGGACCGCATCGACGCCGCCAGCGAACAAAACGACAACGACCAAACCAATTACGACCCCAGGCTCGACGCCAACAATTACAACGGCACCGATTACATCGGCAAGATCGGCGTCGAGCAAAGCTACGAAACCGAACTGCATGGCGAAACCGGCTTTGAAGAGGTCGAAGTCACCGCGGGGGGCCGCCCGGTGCGCACGCTGTCGCGCACCCAGGCGGTACCCGGCAACAAGCTGGTATTGTCGATCGACGCAGGTCTGCAGGAGGTGGCCGAGCAGGCGTTCGCCGGGCGGCGCGGCGCGCTGGTGGCCATCGAGCCCAGCACTGGAGACGTATTGGCCTTCGTTTCGGCCCCGAGTTTCGACCCCAACCTGTTTGTCGACGGCGTCGACCAGCAAACCTGGGACCAGCTCAATAACTCACCCGATAAGCCGCTGCTGAACCGGCCGCTACGCGGCACCTATCCGCCCGGCTCGACCTACAAGCCGTTCATGGCGCTCGCCGCGCTCACGTTGCACAAGCGCACCACGCAGTGGGGCTTCCAGGACACCGGCTCCTATACGTTCGCCGGCCACACCTTCCACAACGACGTGCGCGCCGGTCAAGGCTGGATCGACATGAACCGCGCCATCGTGGTGTCGAACGACGACTATTTCTACATGCTGGCGCACGACCTGGGTGTCAACGCGATTGCCGACTTCATGCGGCCGTGGGGCTTCGGAGAGAAAACCGGCATCGACGTGGAAGGCGAAGCGATTGGCGTGTTGCCCTCGACCGATTGGAAACGCAAGAACTACAAGCGCCCGGAAGCCCAGCGTTGGTACGAAGGCGAAACCATCAGCCTGGGGATCGGACAGGGCTATAACTCGTTCACTATCCTGCAACTTGCCCATGCCGTAGCGACCTTGGCCAACGACGGCGTGGTGATGAAGCCGCACTTGGTCAAGGAAATCGAAAACCCGATCACGCACGTCCAGCGCCTGACCGTGCCCAAACCGAGCGGCCGCATCGACGTCAGCCAGCAGAACCTCGACTTCGTCAAACACGCGATGGTCGGTGTGACCACGAGCCCGTCCGGTACCGCATACTCGGTGTTTCGCAACGCGCCGTATGTGGCGGGAGGCAAGACCGGTACCGCGCAGGTGTATTCGTTGGAGGGCGCAAAATACCAGGCGCATGCGGTTGCCGAGGACCGGCGCGACCATGCGTTGTTCACGGCCTTCGCGCCGGCCGACCATCCGACGATCGCACTGGCGCTGGTGGTTGAGAATGGCGGCTGGGGCGCCGAGGCGGCAGCGCCTATTGCTCGCAAGGTGCTCGACTACTGGTTGATCGATCGACTCAAGCCGGGCGCCGAAGCGGCTGCGGTGGCGCAAGCGGCGTCCGCGACCGCGGTGTCCGACGCACCCGTGATCGGTGGCGGCGAGACTGCGCTGCAAGCGGCGTTGCCCGCCTCGTTGGCAGCCTCGGCGCCGTTCGCGCCGGCATCCGCGGCGCTTGGCTCGCAGGGCGCGTCGGCTGTTGCGCCGGCTTCGGCCAGTGCGCCAGGTTTGGCTCAAGCGCCAGGTTCAGTGGGGGCGGCATCGACCGCCCGGGCGACAGAAGCCAGCGCGCCTCGCTTGCCTAAGCCCAAACCCAAGCCCAGGCCGCCAACACAGTTGCCTGCGCAACACTCGCCGCAATTGCCTCCCCAAACGCCGCCGTCGCCTCCGCAACCGCCGGATGTGCCGCCGCTGGGTCCGAACACCCAGCCCATCGTGGCGCCCGCAGATCAACGCGCTCGACCCGGCACGCTGGGTAGCCCCAACGCCCAGGATTAATCAGGAGATCCGGTCATGACTATCGACTCGCGTGTCTGGCTAAGCCGTATCAGGAACCTGTTCGTCGGCTTCGACAAACCGCTCGCGCTATTCGTCTTCTTGCTGCTCAGCGTAGGCATCGTGACGCTGTACAGCGCCAGTATCGACATGCCGGGCCGTGTGCAGGACCAACTGCGCAATATCGTGCTGACCTTCGTGCTGATGTGGGCCATCGCCAACGTGCCGCCGCAAACGCTGATGCGCTGTGCCGTGCCGCTATACACCTTCGGGGTGGCGCTGCTGGTCGCCGTCGCACTGTTCGGCCTGACCCGCAAGGGGGCACGCCGCTGGATCAATGTCGGCGTGGTGATCCAGCCGTCCGAGATCATGAAGATCGCCATGCCGCTCATGCTGGCTTGGTACTACCAGCGCCGCGAGGGTCTGGTGCGCTGGTACGACTACCTGATCGGATTGCTTTTGCTGATGATCCCGGTCGGGTTGATCGCGAAGCAGCCCGACCTCGGCACGGCGGTGCTGGTGCTGGCCGCGGGCCTGTTCGTGATTTATTTTGCGGGGCTGAGCTTTAAACTGATACTGCCTGTGCTGTTGGCCGCTTCGATCGCGGTAGGTTCGGTGGTCGCGCTCGACGACAAGATATGCCAGCCTGAAGTGCAATGGCCGATGATGCACGACTATCAAAAGCATCGCATCTGCACCTTGCTCAATCCGGAATCCGACCCGCTTGGCCAGGGTTTTCACACGATACAAGCGGTGATAGCGATCGGCTCGGGCGGCACGACCGGCAAAGGCTGGCTTAAAGGCACCCAGGCCCACCTCGATTTCATCCCCGAAAAACACACCGACTTTATCTTCGCGGTTTTCGCGGAAGAATTCGGGCTCGTTGGGGAGATCGTGTTGGTGTTGCTCTATCTGGCGGTGATCGTGCGCGGCCTTTACGTAGCCGCGAACGGCTCTTCGCTATTTGGGCGCTTGATAGCCGGATCGGTCAGCATGACGCTATTCACTTACGCGTTCGTCAATATGGGCATGGTCAGCGGCATCCTGCCAGTGGTCGGCGTGCCGCTGCCATTCATGAGCTATGGCGGTACTGCGCTGGCCACGCTGGGCGTGGCAATCGGCATCATCATGAGCGTGGCGCGGCAAAAGCGGCTCATGCAAAGCTAGGCTAGGGCATCGCCGTCGCGAGACGGCGATGCAGCGCCGCTTATAGCGGCTTTTCGCTCGCGGCGGGCGCTGAGCCAGGGGCGCCGTTTTGCGGGCCTTGAGAATGCTCGCGCGCCAGCTCCTGCGACAACTCCCTGAATTTGCCCAGACCCGCCGGATCGCCCTGCGCACCGGCTTCCGCGTACCAGAAGCGGGCAATATTCAGGTTCTTCTCCACGCCCCCCCGGCCGAATTCATAGTAGCTACCCACCACGTACTGCGACGTCAGGTCGCCGGCCTGCGCGGCCAGTTTGTACCAGTGGAACGCTTGCGCGTCGTCACGCGGTGCGCCGCGTCCGATGAAGAACTGGTTGGCCAACGCGACTTCCGCCAACACATGCCCTTGAGCCGCCGCCAGCAGATACCAGCGGTGCGCCTCGGCGGCATCGCGTGGCACTTCAGTGCCGTCGTCGAACAAGCGGCCGTATGCATACTGCGCATGCGCCATGCCGGCCTCGGCCGAGCGCTTCAGCCAAACTTTGGCGGTGTCCAGGTCGGCCGGGCCGCCCTCGCCGTTGAGCATCATCATCGCGTAGTTGAATTCCGCGAGACGGTCACCCTTATCGGCCTGGGCCTTGAATTCTGCGCGTGCTACCGGGTAGTTGCCGGCATCGTAATCGGCGATCGCTTCTTTGGTTTCGGGGCTCGACTGAGCAACGTCCTGAGCGGCTTGGGCCTGCGCGACGAATGTGCCTGCGCCCAGCATCGCGCACAGCAGCGCAAGCCGACCCAAGCTGCGTCGAGCGCCGCTTGGCGCACGCACAAGAGCCGCGGGTGGGTTGAATTTCATCGAAACGTCTCCTGCAAGGTCTGCCGTGCGTTTGCGTCACACCGGATGATGTGAGCCGCAGTCGCGGCCGACAGAAAAGTGAAAGGCGGTTGGATAAGCCTGTGCTATCGATGCCATCCGGCATAGGCGCCGGATGGCGGGCCCAGCAAAGGCCGCGCGGGGCCAACGCAGACATGACTTGTATTGGTCGTGCAATGCCGCAAATCCTGACAACCGGATCGCGCCCTTTTGCACTTGCTCCCAACCCTCGGAAATCATACCGCGACATTAAGCCGGCCGTGCGAAGCCCGGCGCGACGCACCCGTGGGCGCGGGCCTCATGCGGCAGCGGGTTGCGGGTCCATTCTGCAGCGGGATGCCGGTTCATTCCGCAGCGGGATGCCGGCTCATTCTGCAGCGGGATGCCGGCTCATTCTGCAGCGGGATGCCGCTTCATCCGGCGGCTGGCCGCTCGATATCGGCCCAGCAATTCGGCGTTTCATAAAGCCTCAAGTGCTTCAATCGCAGATCGACGCCGTAATGCGCGTCATACACGCCGCACAAGATCCGAAACGCCGTAGCAGCAAGGTTTTCCACCGTAGGAATACAGTCGAGCACCACTGTCTTGTGGTCCGGCAGTGTTTCCAGAAACTCGCGCACCGCCGTATCGCCCTGATAAACGATAAAAGCATGATCCCACTTGCCGATCAGGTGCTCCATCGCCAACGCCTTCACATCGGCGAAATCCATCACCATGCCGCGATCCGGCGCGCCCTCGACGTCGACCAACTCGCCTTCGAGGGTGATTTCGATCACGTAGCGATGGCCGTGCAAATTGCGGCACTGGCTACGATGATCGGGGATGCGGTGGCCTGCATCGAATTCAAGTTTGCGGGTTATTTTAAGCACAGCGTGGGCCTGCTACGGGTCAGGGAATATTCAAGTATTTATGGGTTTGCATCGACAACCGCCACTGCGGATGCCGCTTGCACCAGTCGATCGCCAAGCGCGTGTTGAATTCACGCGCCGGGCCGTCCATCGGCTGGATCAGGAAATAATCGAAGGCCAATTGCGCGTATTCTTCGAGCCGCTGGTTGGCTTGCGGCACCACCACTTTCAATTCATGGCCGCGCTTCACTACCAGCTCGGCGTCGGCTTTGGGGCTGACACAGATCCAGTCGATGCCGTCCGGCACGGGCAAGGTGCCGTTGGTTTCGATCGCGATCGTGAAGTCTTGCGCGTGCAGCGCGTCGATCAGCGCGGCATCGAGTTGCAGCAGCGGCTCGCCGCCCGTGCACACGACGAAACGGTGACCCCAGCCCTGCGGCCACAGCGCCGCGACCTGCTGCGCCAATTCGGCGGCGCTGCGATATTTGCCGCCGTTCTCGCCGTCGGTGCCGACAAAATCGGTGTCGCAAAACTGGCAAACGGCGCTGGCCCGATCGTCTTCACGCCCGCTCCACAGGTTGCAGCCGGCGAACCGGCAGAACACGGCGGGGCGTCCGGCGTTCGCGCCTTCGCCTTGCAGCGTGTAGAAGATTTCCTTGACGGCGTAGGTCATGGCGCGCCATCGGACGCGGCGTCCGCTTCGTTTTGCGCTTCGGCTTGCGCCTCATCCTGCAATAGCTGCGCCACGGTCAGTCCGGCTCGATACGCCTGATAACCGCGACGGCGCAACTGACAGGCCGGGCATACACCGCAGCCATGCCCCCAGTCGTGCAGCTCACCACGCTCACCAAGATAACAGGTGTGGGTTTGTTCACGCACCATGTCCAGCAGATCGGCCCCACCGAGCGTTTCGGCCAGCGTCCAGGTGGCGGCCTTGTCAATCCACATCAGCGGCGTTTCGAGCGCGAAGCGGCTGTCCATGCCCAGATTGAGCGCCACTTGCAGCGCCTTGATGGTGTCGTCGCGGCAATCCGGATAGCCGGAGAAATCGGTTTCGCACATGCCGCCCACGATCACTTGCAGGCCGCGCCGATACGCGATGGCCGCGGCAAATGTCAGGAACATCAGGTTGCGGCCCGGCACGAACGTGTTCGGCAAGCCGCTCGCGTTCGTTTCGATTGCGATGTCGCGCGTCATTGCGGTGTCGCTGATTGCACCCAGCACGCCGAGATCGAGCAGGTGGTCTTCGCCAAGGCGCTCACGCCATAGTGGGAAGCGCGCGCGCAACTGCTCGCGAAAGCCTACACGACAGCTCAGCTCGATACGATGCCGCTGGCCGTAGTCGAAGCCGAGCGTTTCGACGCGGCTATAGCGTTCAAGCGCCCATGCAAGGCATGTGGCGGAATCCTGCCCACCTGAAAACAGCACCAAGGCGCTGTCGTGCACGACTGTCCGGTTCACCGGTTTGCTCCTGCTGCATGGGCCCGGCCGGTCGGCTCGGGCTCGATTGGATCTCTGAACAACTCGTCTGGCCGACTGGTCTGAACGATTCGTCTGGATTAGGGTGTGGAACTGGCGCCCAACATACGACCGTATTTTGGAAGGCAGCAAACCGACACCTTTGTCAAGCATAACCCGCGGGGCGCTAGCGTCGGTGTAAAAAAAATGCCCCGCTTTCGCGAGGCATTTTTTCTTTAGTCCCGCGCAGTCATACCGATTTGCGCGGGACTTTATCTTGATGGTGGCCTGGGGCGGAATCGAACCACCGACACAAGGATTTTCAATCCTCTGCTCTACCGACTGAGCTACCGGGCCACAAGAGAGCGAAAGTATATCAAACGACGGCCCGAAGCTCAAGCATCATCTTGCCCTGCCGTAAAAGCTATTCGCTTTTGTTCTTGCCCAACTCGACACCCAGTTGCTTGAGCTTGCGATACAGATGCGTGCGCTCCAGCCCGGTACGTTCAGCAACGCGTGTCATGCTGCCGTTCTCGCGGGCCAGGTGATATTCGAAATAGGCGCGCTCGAACGCATCGCGTGCGTCGCGCAGTGGAATATCGAACGAGATCGACGCGCTTTGTCCTGCCATGAAGCCGCCAGGAATTGCACCGTCAGGCGGCAACGCACCTGAAGCGACGGCAGCACCTGCCATCAGCGCAGGGCTCACGTTGATCGCGGCCGCATGATTGACCGGCGTCATTGGCTGACCTGCACGCGCCAGACCTTGCTCGACCGCCTTGAGCAGCTTTTGCAACGCGATCGGCTTTTCCAGGAAATTAAGCGCGCCGATTTTGGTCGCTTCCACGGCCGTGTCGATCGTCGCATGCCCCGACATCATGATGACCGGCATCGTCAGTTGACCTTGCGCGGCCCACTCCTTGAGCAGGGTCACGCCATCGGTATCGGGCATCCAGATATCGAGCAGCACCAGATCGGGCGTCAATCGCAATCGATAATCGCGAGCCTGCTGCGCATTCTCGGCTACCTCGACTGCGTGCCCCTCATCGCTCAGAATTTCCGAGAGCAATTCCCGGATACCCATTTCATCATCTACCACCAGGATGGTTGCCATTTACGCTACCTTTGTTTGCGCACTGCTTTGCGCCTTTGCATGCTCTGTTGCATCGGTCGACGGCACGGTATCTTGCGCCAACTGTAAAAACAAAATCGAAATCTGCGCACCACCGCCTTCGGCGGCGGACTTGTCGCGGTTACGGATATCGATGCGCGCGCCATGCTCATCGACAATCTTCTTCACTGTGGCCAAGCCCAAACCCGTGCCCTTGGCCTTGGTCGTCACATACGGCTCGAAGGCCCGAGTCAGAATTCTTGCCGGAAAGCCCGCGCCGTTATCGGAAACCGTCATGCGAACCGCAATCGGCGTTTTCCCGTCCGCATCCGGGTCTCCGTATTCTACTGTCTTAGTCTCCAGCAAAACGCTAGGGTTCGGTTGATCGGCCACCGCATCCTGAGCATTTTGTAATAAATTATGTATCACCTGCCGCAATTGAGTGGGATCTCCCTTGATAATCGGCAGCGTCCCCAGCTCGACACGGATCGGGCCTCGCCCTTCGTCGATACCGTACAAGGTCATCACCTCGCCCACCAACTCGTTCAACTGCAAATTCTGCAGCACAGCCGGCGGCGTGCGTGCGTACTCGCGAAAGTCGTCGACCATGCGCTTCATCGCAGCCACCTGATTGACAATGGTGGTCGCGCCACGCTTGAGGAATTCCGCGTCGGGCGGCGTCAGTTTGCCGGCCAGCTTCATCTGCAAGCGCTCGGCCGACAGCTGGATCGGCGTGAGTGGATTCTTGATTTCATGCGCCAGCCGCCGCGCCACTTCGCCCCAGGCCACCGAGCGCTGCGCCGAAATCACGTCCGAGATATCGTCGAACACCACCACATAACCGGCCAACGACACGTCTTCCTGCGCCTGTACTTCGCCTTCGGCACTCGTGCCCACCTTGGCGGTACGCAACAACCGCGTACCACGCACCAGCAACGTCACCGGCTCGCTTTCACCGGCTACCGGCACTTCGATCTGCCGCTGCCAATGGCCGCGATCGCCGCGCCCGACCCGGTTGGCTGCGTCACGGTCGGCGAACGCCTTTTTCACCAACGCGCCGAATTCGCTCAATACCTCGATATTATCAAGCGGCAAATTTAAGCTTGCTTCGAACGGTTGACGGAAGATCCGCTCAGCGCCAGGGTTCGCCGTCGTCAGCCTGAACTGCCGATCGAACACAAACACGCCCGCCGTCAGATTTGCCAAAACGCTTTCGAGGTAGGACTTGGAATTTTCCAGCGCGACCCGATTGCCTTCAACCGCCGCCCTTGCCTCCGAAAGCTGACGCGTCATCGCATTAAACGATTTGGTCAGAAAGCCCAATTCGTCGTTGCTCTTGATTTCGCCTTTGGGCGTGTAATCGCCACGCGCCACCTCCATCGTGCCCTGCGCCAGCAAAAAGAGCGGCCGCGCCAACTGATTGCCCAGCAGCAGCGCCAGCATCATGGCAATAAAGGTAGCAAGGAACAGCGCCAATGTCAGCGTACCGATATACATTTTGCGCAAGCCGGTGCGCCCCAACGCTTTTTCCTGATACTCGCGATAGGCGCGTTGCACCGCCTCGGCGTTGCGCGCCAATGCCGGCGACACCGGCTGGGTGATTTGCAAGAAACGGTCATCGTTTTGCAATGTGCTGCCGTCGTAGCCGGCCGGGATGCGCACGACGACCCTCAGCCGCAAGGCGCCTTGCGCGGAACCCGCACCGCCGTCGCCATCGAGCTCGCCCTCGATCGCAGCATAACCACGCCCGCGCGCTTGCTGCAGCATGAGCTGGGTCGGCAAATCGTTGGGCACCAGTGTCGCGAAATCGGACGAAGCCTGCGATAGCACGCGCCCGGCCGACGTCACGATGGTGGCCTCCTGCACCCCGAACTGGTCGCGCAATCGCAGTAAGGTCAGGCTTGAATTGGGGTTATCGCTCGACGCCAACTGATCGGCCATCGATCGGCCTTTGTTCTGCAAATCGTTCAACGAGCTATCGAGCATGCCGCGCCCCAGGTTCAGGCCCGATTCGAGCGCGGTTTCGACGTTCACATCGAACCACGACTCGATACTGCGCGACACGAACTGCAACGACACCAGATAGATGATCCCGCCCGGCAACACGCCGACCAGCGCAAAGAATATGGCCAGCTTCGCCAATAGCCTGGTGCCGAAACGACCCTCGCGCACGCGCGCGATGATGACCCAGATCAGCACGCCGACGATCAGCATGAACACCAATGCGACCACGACGTTAGCGGCGTAGAGCCACGAATAGTAGCGGTCGAAAAATTCGGTGTTGGCGCTGGCGGTGGCCAGCAGTGCGAGCAGCAGCAGCGCGGTGAGCCCCACCGTGCCGACCAGCAGGCGCATCAGGAAGAGTTTCAGGTCGGCTCTACTTGGCATGGTCGCTCACCTCGAATGGGAAGCGCTTCCATTCGGACGCGAGGTTCCAGTCGCGGTTATTCACCGCGTCGATCTGGAACGGCTTGGGCATCAGCGCGGTGTCGAGCAACATGCGCACCGAAGCCGTGTAGGTCTGGCCCGTTTGTACCTGATCACGATCGATCACATGCCATGACGTGACATGCTTGATGACGTTCAACGCCTCTCTGAGTGAATTGAACCCGAGTTGCAAGCCGCCGCTCGACACGCGGTATTCCCGCGTGAGCGGTTGGAACGACAAGCGGATGCTTTGCGAGATATGCACAGTCGGTTCATCGAACCAATACCAGCGCGGCCGGGTTAGCTCGAAGGTGGTAGTGAAATAAAGCGGAATGCCTTTGTTGACGACATCTTCAAGGCTGCTATTAAGCTCGAACTCGAAGCGCGCATCGAGGTTCCAGCCACCGACGCTGTCCGCTTCGAGCGACGCCTGCTGGATCGCGATCGTCTCGGCGTGCGCTGGCGCGCTCATGCATAGCAGCAGCGCAGCCCAGAGACTGATCAGCAGCCTGAGCCGGAATTCGCGATAGAAGAAGCGTCGAAATGTCACCGTTTTTGAAATCGCGCGTAAAAGAATCCGTCATGGTTGGCGTCCCGCTGCGTTCCCGGCACGGCGGCCGAAGGCAGCAACTGGCCGGGTGCGTCCAATCGTACCGCATCTTGTTGAACGCTTTCAAACCATTGTGCCTGTAGCTCGCCTTCCTCGGGGAAGATTGAGCAAGTGACATAGAGCAATTCTCCGCCTTTGGCCAGCAGCGGCCACAATGCCAGCACGATGCGCCGTTGCAACGCGACCAAGGGCGCGATATCGGTCGCACGGCGCAGCCAACGGATATCGGGATGGCGCCGCACGATGCCCGATGCCGAACAGGGCACGTCGGCCAGGATCCGGTCGAACGGTCGTCCGTCCCACCACGTCGAGGGCTCGCCGGCATCGCCGATTTGCACCTGGGCTTGCAAACCGAGCCGGCTCAAATTTTCGTCGATGCGGCGCGAGCGCACGGCATCGCTTTCCAGCGCCACCAGCTCGATGTCGGCCAGCTCCAGCAGATGGCCGCTCTTGCCGCCGGGCGCCGCGCAAGCGTCGAGCACCCGCATGCCGTCGCGCACATCGAGCAATACGGCCGCGCGTTGCGCACCTGCGTCCTGCACGGAGACTACCCCATCGGCAAAGCCGGGCAGCCGATCGACCGGCACCGCCTGCAGCAACTGCACGGCGCTCGGACCGACTGCGACGCACGTCAGGTGGGCCTGCTCGAGACGCGCCTGGTAGGCCTCCATGGTACTTTTGCGTCGGTTCACTCGCAAGGTCAACGGCCCCTGCACGCGGTCGGCGTCGAGCACCGCTTGCCATTGTTCGGGCCACGCCTTGCGCACCGCGTTTATCCACCAGTGCGGCGCGTTCCAGCGCGCCACGGGGTCGCGCAGCGCATCGGCGAGCAGACTTTCGCGCTGCCGCAGAAAATTGCGTAGTACCGCGTTGACCAAGCCTTTCGCAAAGTTGAATTCACGCCGCGCGCCAATCGCACTGACCGCCTGGTCGACCACGGTGAACGGAGCGTAGGCGGCGTTTTCAGGGGCGTCGGCCAGCAAGGCCAGCGCGCAGGTCAGCACGTTCGCCACGTGCGGCGGCGGGGCTTTTGCCACCAGTGTAGTGGCGAGCGCATCGGCCAAGCCGAGCGCGCGCAGCGTGCGATACGCAATGTCCTGGGTGGCGCCACGTGCGAGCGGTGCGGCCTGCGTTGCGATGATAGAGGCGAGAGCGGCTGGCAACGCCGAGCCGGCGCGTACGGCGCCGATCACCTGGGCTGCACCGTCAAGTGCGAACGCCAAGGAGTCGGGAGCAAGCGGGGGCGGCGGAAAACGGATCGCGTCGGTATCGACCAGGGCGGGTGCCGCGCCCGAAGGCTTGCGCGCGACGCGTCCCGATGCGCCTGCCGGACGTTGCCCGGGAGCCGAAGATCCAGGCGCACCGGCGTTTTGGCGCGCGCTGCGAGGCGAGCGCTCACCCGCATGTGAGGAAGGCGATTTTTTATTCATCAACAGGCCTGCGGCGAGCGCGGGTAAAGCGTGGCAGGCACTGTCGCGAGCCCTGCGGCTGCAGCGGCACTGCATGTCATGCGGGTGAACAGGCATGGGCCGCAGAACGCGACGGTGGCGGCGACGGCGGCGGCGGCTGTGACCCGAAAACGGCGTATTGTAACGCGCCGCCGGAACGCACGCGTGCATCGGGCCATGCGTGCGGGGCGCTGCGCGCTCGCGAACGATGCTCCATTCAGCGCCGTGAGCGTCACGGCGCCACGACGATCGAGCGTGTGCAGCCCGATCAGCGCGCCAGCGCCATTAGACGTGCAATGCGCTCCTCGACCGGCGGATGGGTAGAAAACAGGTTCGCGATGCCCCCACCCGACAGCGGATTGACGATCATCATTTGCGCCGTGGCCGGGTGGGCCTGCGCCGTGTCGAACGGCACCGCCTGCCCATAGCGATGGATTTTTTCGAGCGCCATCGCGAGCGCTGCCGGGTCGCCCGAAATTTGCGCACCGCCACGGTCCGCTTCGAATTCGCGAGCGCGCGAAATCGCCATCTGGATCAACGCGGCAGCAAGCGGCGCGAGCAGCGCCACCGCAATCGACGCGATCGGATTGGCCGGGCGCCCTTGTTCGTCACGGCCGCCGAAAAAAAGTGCGAAGTTCGCCATCGCCGACACCGCACCCGCCATGGTCGCCGAAACCGTCGAGATCAGGATGTCGCGGTGCCGAACGTGCGCCAACTCGTGCGAAATGACGCCGCGCACTTCGCGATCCGACAACATCCGCAACAAGCCGGTGGTGGCCGCTACCGCGGCATGCTCGGGGTTACGCCCGGTGGCAAACGCATTGGGCGCCGCTTCGTCGATGAGGTAGACGCGCGGCATCGGCAAGCTCGCGCGCTGCGCCAGTTCCTGCACCATGCGGTAGAACTGCGGCGCGTTGCTCGCATCGACCGGCTGCGCGTTATACATCCGCAGCACCATCGAATCGGAAAACCAATAGGCGAAGAAATTAGTGCCCAGCGCGAATACCAGCGCCAGCAGCATCCCGCGCTGGCCGCCGATCAAACCGCCGATCACCACAAACAAGGCGGCTATGGCCGCCATCAGCATGGCTGTCTTGACACCGTTCCACATCGTTTGCCTCTCTCTCTCGAAATGCCGCGCAGAACCGATGGCTCAAACGCACCGAATATTACAGCAACCTTTCGACATCGATTAGATAGAGGCGGATCGGGGAAATTCAATAGCCGCGGCCAATATCTGCAACCCCAAGCGCCGATCAGCGGTGGGCGGTTGCCAGTCGGATGCCCAGCCCGATAAAAGCGCTCCCGACCACCCGGTCGATCCAGCGGCGCAGCGAGGGTTTTTGGCCGATGCGACGCGTGACGGTGCCGGCGATCCATGCGACCCCGCTGTTCCAGATCGTGCTCATAATCACAAATACACAGCCCAGCACAAGAAAAGCGAGCGTCTTGTGGACGCTTTCGACACTGACGAACTGCGGAAAAAAGGACACAAAAAACAGCACCACCTTGGGGTTCAGCACGTTGGTCCAGAAGCCCTGTACAAACAACGCACGTAATGGCCGCGGCGTCAGGGGACCGGTCGCCGGCAACGATTTTTCCTGCGCAGCGCGCTTGATCAGCAACATCGCGCCAAGATAGATCAGGTAAATCGCGCCTGCCAGCTTGACCACCGTGAAGGCGGTCGCCGAAGCCGCCAGCAGGGCGGTCAATCCAAACGCGCAGGCCAGCGCATGCACACAGCAACCGGCGGAAATGCCCAGCGCGGAAACCAAACCCGCGCCGCGCCCCTGGGCGAGGCTGCGACCGACGATATACGCCGTGTCGGGCCCCGGCGTTGCGTTGAGCAACATTACGGCAAGCAGGAAAAACCAGAATTGGGTGATACCGAACATCGACGGATCCTCAGCGCGCAGAGCCGCGCAATCGGTGAAATTTTTGCCGTGGCGCGCAGGTCGGGAACCCGCGCCGGGCTTTGCCGATTCTAACGCGCGGGGCCGGACGGCGTGATTGGCATGTCCTCGGCCCCCCTCGATTTTGCCGCTCGCTTTTTTTGCCTGGCTGATTGCTCGAGTCTAGGCCCAGCGTTCGCAGTCTTACGACCCCACGCTTAGCTTGCCACCTCGAAATAATGCCCAGCGCTCAATGCAAAACCGGCGACAAATTCCCGGGTAGTGAGCCGCTTGCCACCCGGTTTTTGCCATTGCGTAATGCGCATAGCGCCCTCACCACATGCGACCGTCACGCCTTCG
>Ga0265338_10001954_pt1 | contig 32161 bp, 33 predicted proteins | sample 42126metaG_FD_193579 | JGI IMG/M metagenome (GOLD analysis project Ga0265338, IMG submission 193579) | Rhizosphere microbial communities from Carex aquatilis grown in University of Washington, Seatle, WA, United States - 4-21-26 metaG | ecosystem: Host-associated > Plants > Roots > Rhizosphere...
GCGAGCGCGTCGGCGGCGTGGTTCGGCGTCGGGATCTCCGCGAGGCCGAGGATCATCTTCACCATCCGCTGGATCTGCGCCTTGTCGGCGCGCCCGTGGCCGCAGATCGCCTGCTTGACGCTGGCGGGTGCGTACTCACGGCACGCGATGCCCGCGTTGGCGGCCGCGACGAGCACGGCGCCGCGCGCTTGCCCGACGGAGAGCGCGATGCGGGCGTCGGCGCCGACGTACGACTCCTCGAGAGCCACCGCATCCGGCGCGTGCTCGGAGATGAGACCGGCCACCCCGTCGTAGATCGTCTTCAAACGAAGCGCCACGTCCTCTCCGGCCGGCGTCGACCAGCAGCCGTGGGCCACCTCCCTGAGGCGGCCTCCGCTTTCTTGGACGATTCCGTACCCGCAAGCAGCTGTCCCCGGATCGATGCCTACAACCTTCACGAGGGAAAGCTACGGACCCGGTCGGACGAGTCCTATTCGAGCGGCGCCCACGGCGACGCGCGCGCAGCGCGCGCCACGGCGAGGGATACTCGGAGCTGTGCAACCACGCTGGTTCGGACATAGAGCCAGCTCGGATGATCCTGCCGTCTCGGCCCTGGTCGATCGCGTCGCGTGCGGGGTCCCGTGGACAGACATCGGCGGTGCGTTCAACCTCAATGTGCGGATAGACGCTGAGCCGCCGGTTGTCCTCCGGGTTCATAGGCCCTGGGTCCGGCGCGGCCGGGTAGCGGGACTGCGGCGCCTGCGGGAGCGGCTCCAGCGGACGCAGGTCCGCGTCGCCCGGCCGATTCCGATTTCCGGCTACGACGTCCTGCGGGTCGCTGATCGGTGGGCTGAGCTCGAGGAGTTCATCGATCACGTCCAGCCACCGGCGGACGAGGACTCCTACGTCCGCCTCTTCGAGGAGCTCGGACGCTTTCACGGTGCGCTCAACGCAGTCTGGGAGCCGAGTCCGCCTGAACCGCTCGACGACCACAGAACCTTCGGCCAACTGCGTTACTCCGTCGGCTTCACACGCCGCACACTCGGAGTCGGAAGCGAGCCGGTCGTGCGTCGGATGCGCCAACTGACCGCCGAGCTCTCCAAGCTCCGGAAGGAAGTCGAACTGCCATGCACTCCAATTCACGGGGACTACAAGTTGGGCAACGCGGGAGAGCTGTCAGACGACTCGTGGGCCACCTTCGACCTCGATTTCGCGAGGGTCAGGGAGCGGGTGTACGACATCGCGGCCAGCCTGAACCACGTCGTGCAGAGCGGCCCCGACGGCGTGGGGCCGCCGATCGAATTGCTCGAGCCGCGGGGATTGCTCGACGCCTACGAACGCACGGCTCCGGAACCGTTGACTCGCGACGAGCACCGATGGCTCCCCGGGGCTCTGGCCCTTGTGCCCCTGCACTGGGCTGCCACCGCAGGGCTCGTGGGCGACGGCATTCGCGAGGCCGAGCGCGCAATGACCGCCGCCGAGGCCTGGTGGTCGCGGCGGGCCGAACTGTCGTAGGCCGGGACGTGTACAAGGACGCGTGGCGGACGCTTACCGAGCCGTCCGCCATACGTCGGACGACTCCTAGCGCTGCTTACTCCACCGCGGCTTGCCTGCTTTTAGCCAGTCGGCGAGTGTGCGGAACTCAGGAGGAAGTGGGCCGGGATGAGAGCGCTTAACGCGTTCGAACTCGCGCTCTTTGCTGGACATCGGCGGTGTCGCGCTCCGTCTCTTCTGCTCGCCGATGTCGTGCTGTTGCGCCACCTACGGCGCTCGGAGAATGAACTCCTTTCGCTTTTTCATAGCCAGGACTGTAGACGAGCGTGGGACGGCGCTAGCCGGGGACTTTCACGGGCAGAGGTTATGGACGTGCTGGCTGGGCGTGATCGCCGGACGGCCCGTGCTTCATTTCGAGACGAGTTCTGAATCCGACCGGTGTGGCATACCGTAGGAACCGCCGTGCGCAATCTTCTCATCGGTTTGCTCGTGTTCGGGCTCGGGATCGGCGCCGCGGTGCTCGTTGCGAGCGCGGGCGCGCGCACCGCGCTCGACGGGACAATCACCGGCGGAGTGGCAGCCGGCCACCCGAACGCCGCGCTACTTAGCCTCTCCGTGACGTCGGTCGTAGAGGGGACGTACGAGTTCGACATCACGGACAACTCGACAGTCCACAACTTCGACATCTGCCCCGGCAAGAATCGGTGCACACCCGGGACGAGCCTCGACAAGACGTCGCCCAGTGGCACCGGCGGCGCGGTCTGGGACATCGTGCTCACGCCGGGCACGTACACGTACCAGTGCGACGTGCACAACCCGATGACGAAGCACTTCACTGTCACGTCGTCCAACACGACGTCGACGACAGACACGACGCAAACGACTGCCACGACTCAGACGACGCGGTCAAAGCTCACCGTCCACATCGTCTCGACACACGCCTCCCGCTCGCTCGTGAAGGTCACCGCGTCGGCGAGCCAGCTCTCACGCGTCACCGCCGTCCTCCTCCGCAAGGGGAAGCGGGTCGCCCGCGCGGCGCAGGACGGGACGCGCGTCTCGCTACGCCTGAAGCCGAAGCACCGCCTCGCGCCGGGCCGCTACGTCGTGAAGGTGACCGTGAAGTGCTGCGGGACGTCGTCGACCGCGAAGAAGACGATCCGCGTCCGCTAGCCGGCAACGAGCTCGAGGACGCGCTCGGGGATGTCGAAGTTCGCGTAGACATCCTGGACGTCGTCGTCGTCCTCTAGCTGGTCGATGAGCCGGAGGATCTTCTTCGCCTCGCTCTCGTCCTCGACCGCGACCGTCGTCTTCGGCAGCATCGTCAGCTCGGCCGAATCGATCGCGAAGCCGGCGGCGGTGATCGCCCCGCGCACCGTGGCAAGCTGTTCCGCGGCGCACAGCACTTCGAAGGACGAGCCGTCGCGGACCACGTCGTCCGCCCCGCCCTCTGCGGCCGCGAGCGTGAGCTCGTCCTCGTCGACGCCGTCGGCCGGAACGAGGACGACGCCGCTGCGCTCGAAGAGCCATGCGACGGCGCCCGAGCCGCCGAGATTGCCGTCGTTCTTCGTGAAGATGTGGCGCACCTCGGCGGCGGTGCGGTTCCGGTTGTCGGTCAGCGCCTCGACGATCACGGCGACGCCGGCGGGGCCGTAACCCTCGTAGACGATCGTCTCGTAAGCCGCAGCGTCGGCGTCGGTGCCCGCGCCCTTCGCGATCGCGCGGTCGATGTTGTCCTTCGGCATGGAGGCCGCGCGCGCCTTCTCGACGGCGTTCTGGAGCGCGAGATTCGCGGCCGGATCCGGCCCGCCGTCGCGCGCGGCGACGATGATCGCGCGCGTCAACTTCGAGAAGAGCTTGCCCCGCTTCGCGTCCGCGGCGCCTTTCTTGTGCTTGATGGACGACCACTTGCTATGCCCGGACATTTCCCGCTCCCGGCGCCGGCAAAGCCGGCGCCTTCGCTCTTTGGACGCGCTCCGCCGAGTCTACGCGCGCGGCGGTGTTCTCCTCCCTCACGATGTTCAGGAACCGTTCGTGGACGCGCGTGTCGTCCGTCAATTCCGGATGGAACGCTGCCACGAGCAGCCGCCCCTCGCGCGCGAGCACGGCGTGGCCGTCGACCTCGGCGAGCACCTCGACGTCGGGGCCTGGCTCCTCGAGCCACGGCGCACGGATGAATACCGCGCGGAGCGGCTCGTCGCCGTCTCCGATGTCGAGGTCCGCCTCGAAGCTCTTCACCTGTCGGCCGAAAGCGTTGCGCTCGGTACTCCAGTCGCCTACACCTAGGTGGTCGCGGTCGAGGACGATCATCCCCGCGCACGTGCCGAAGATCGGACCTGCGAACGCACGCACCGCCTCGTCGAGGCCGTAGATCCACATCAGCCGCGAGATCGTGGTCGACTCGCCGCCGGGGATGATCAGGCCGTCGAGTCCCTCGAGCTGCTCCGGGAGCCGCACCTCGACCGGCTCCGCGCCGAGGCGGCGCAGGACGGCGGCATGCTCGCGAAAGTTGCCCTGCACGGCGAGAACGCCGATCTTGAGCGGCTGCTCCACGCTGGAAGCGTAACGAGCGCTATTCGGCGAGCGGTTCGGTGGCCACAGGCGGTGCCGGCGGCGTCACGACGACCGCGGCGTGATGGTGGTGCCTGCGGCGCTTGCCGAGCATCCCGAGCCCGACGAGCCAGAAGCCCAGCAGGCCGAACGCGAGCGCCGGCGCCCACGGGGAAGGACCGACCGAGGTACAGGTAATTGGGGTCCCTATCCCGCCCGTGCACATCTGGCTAATGCCGGTGAGCGGACTATGGCCGGGGGAAAGGCCGATGTAGTGCTCCGTCGCCGCGAAGAATCCGATCGTCGCGTACACCGCCCAGCTCGACCGCTTCGTCCAATACGCCACGAGCACGTAGAGGACGGCGAAGATCGAGATCACGGCGAAATCTGCGTCACTCACCTTGAACCAGTGGATGAGCACACCGCCGATCAGCGCACCGCCGATCAGATGGAGCCAGAAGGCCGACGGCTTGTCGATGACGTTCCCGACCAACAGGTAGACGAGGCCGGTGAGGAGGGTCACGACCGCTAACCAGTTTCCGTGCCCCGAGGTCAGCAGGTCGACGACGAAGAGCCAGAACACGACCGCCGAGATGAGCCGGATGAACGGGAACTTGAAGACCCGCCGGTCGTACCACGCCGCCGCGAGGGTCAGGATCCAGAAGAGCATCCGCGACCACGACCAGGTGCTCAACGGGTTGACGGGGAAGCCGAAGCCCGTGGTGATGACGAACGGATGCCACCCGATCCAGCTCATCGTCTGGAGAACAAGCGCCGCCCAAACGAGCACCGAGACGAACGCGAAGATCCCAGCGGCGAGCCACCGGCCGCGCAAGCGAAGCGCGTGCGCGATGCCGTAGATGACCACGAGGAAGAGCAGCGTCCAACCGGCAAGCGCGCCGGCCCGATGTAAGTACTGCGAGGTGAGATATGCGAGCCCGGCGCCCGCTCCGAGCAGAACGGTCAGCCCGCCCGTGTAGACGAGGAACGACGACGATGTCCAGACGGGCTTGGTCTCCGCCTTGACCGGGGCGTGCCTGTCACCCTTCTTCCGTTTGCCGAGCATCCCGAGCAGGACGAGCCAAAACCCGAGGAGGCCAATCGCCAGCGGGACGAACCAGAGGCCGGGAACCGGCGACTCGCCACTGGACGCGGCTGCGTTGATGCTGTCCTGCACGGCCACGACGACGAAATAGCCGGCCACGATGAAGAAGCCGACCGTCCCGAACACCGCCCAGCTCGACCGCTTCGTCCAGTACGCCCAGATGACGTAGACGAGCGACATGAACGCGAGGACGGCAAAGTCGAACGTCGAGCGGTGGCACCAGTAGATGATCGGCGCCCCGATGAGCGGCCCGGCGACCACGTGGAGCCAGAACGTCGACGGCTTGTCGCTTACATGCCCGACGAAGAGGTACGCGAGCCCGAGCAGGAGCGCGACAACCGCCACCGAGTTGCCGTGCCCTTTCGTCACCAGGTCGATCACGAAGACCACGCCGATGACCGCGGAGATGAGGCGGAGGAACGGGAACTTGAAGCGCCAGCGGGCAGAGGTCGCCGCGAGCAGAACGAGAACCTCGAACAGGAGCCGCGGCCACGACCAAACCCGGAAGTTGTGGAAGGTGCCGTTCTCCCAGCCCCACCAATTCAGCGCCACGGCAACGAGGACCGCCCACGCCTCCACCGAGACAAAGGCGAAGATCCCCGCCGGGAGCCACCGATCAGCGCGCCTAAAGGCGTGCGCGATCGCGGAGAGAATGACGAAGATCAAGAGAGCCCATGCCGTTCCCTGGCCCTTGCCGGGGAACTGCGTCGAGAGGTAGGCGAGCGCCGCGAGGCCTGCGCTCCCGACCGTCAACCCGCCCGTATAGATGAAGAACGACGAGGAGTTCCAGAACGGCTTGGTCTCCGTCTTCGGCACGGCGCGATCATCTCGCGCCGATCGGACGGTGTAAAGGGGCACCCTGCGGCTCTGGCTCGTCGCTGGGCGCGCGAGGCAAGCGAGCGAGGTGCGGGCAGTACACGTAGTACGACCGCGCACAGCGAGCGCAGCCTCGTGCGGTCAGCGGCGCGAGCCCTCGCGGAGGCCGGCTCCGCCGGCCGGGAGCGAGCGCGGCCAGTGCCGCAGGGCTACCAGCCGCGAGTCTCGAGCAACTCTGACGGATCCAGAGTTTGCGTCGAGATGCCGACCATCGCGTCACCGAGGCCGGCGGAGACCCGGGCGAGGATCTCCGCGTCCATGTAGTGCGTCGTCGCCTCGACGATCGCCTTCGCGCGCCGCTCCGGGTCGCCCGACTTGAAGATGCCGGAGCCGACGAAAACACCGTCCGCGCCGAGCTGCATGCAGAGCGCCGCGTCCGCGGGCGTCGCGATCCCGCCGGCGGTGAAGGTCACGACGGGAAGCTTCCCGTTCTCGGCCACCCACTTGACGAGCTCGTACGGGGCGCGATGCTCCTTCGCCTCGGCGTACAGCTCCTCCTCGCGCAGCGCGCCGAGCCGCCGGATCGCGCCGAACACGGCGCGCATGTGCGTGACCGCGTTGACGATGTCGCCGGTACCGGCCTCGCCCTTCGTCCGGATCATCGCCGCCCCCTCGGAGATGCGCCGCAGCGCCTCGCCAAGGTTCGTGCAGCCGCAGACGAACGGGACGGTGAACTGCCACTTGTCGACGTGATGCTCGAGGTCGGCGGGCGTCAGCACCTCCGACTCGTCGATGTAGTCGATCTCGAGCGCCTGGAGGATCTGCGCCTCGGCAAAGTGGCCGATGCGGCACTTCGCCATGACGGGGATCGTCACGGCCTCCTGGATCTCGGTGATCTTCTCCGGATCGGACATGCGCGCGACCCCGCCGTCGCGGCGAATGTCGGCCGGAACGCGCTCGAGCGCCATAACCGCAACGGCTCCGGCGGACTCGGCGATCTTCGCCTGCTCGGCGTCGACGACGTCCATGATCACGCCGCCCTTGAGCATCTCCGCGAGCCCGCTCTTGACGCGCATCGTCCCGTACTCGGCCATCGCGCTCAGTCTAGCCGGGCGCCTGCGACTTGCCGCCCGAGCTACGCTGATGCGACAACCGGGTCACCGAGGTGCGCAATGCCTGCAGTCGAGGATGTCTACGAGGTCAGACCCCTCCGGGTCCTGATCGCAAACGAGCGCCAGGACCGCCTGGTCAACGTACGGCGGATCGTCGAGTCCATGGGGCACCACGTGATCGCGCCACAGATCGAGGTCGAGGACGTCGGCGAGTTCACACGCCTGGAGACACCCGATGTCGCACTCGTCGGTCTCGGTGAGAGCACCCAACACGCGCTCGACCTCATCGAGCGGATCGTGCATGAGGCGGTCTGCCCGGTGGTCGCGCTGTTGCACAGTCCCGACCAGGAATTCATCGCCGAGGCAGCGCGTCGAGGTGTCTTCGCATACGCGACCGACGACGAGCCCGCCGAGGACTGGCAGAACGCAATCGAGATCGCGCTACGACGCTTCGCGCAACTCCACGACCTCGAAAGCGCCTTCGCGAAGCGGGCAGTGACCGAACGCGCGAAGGGCATCCTGATCGAACGTCATTCGGTCAGCGAGTACGAGGCGCTGGAGATGCTCCGCGAACGTGTCAGGCTCGACTCGAGCACCCTCGTCGAAGCGGCCGAGTCTGTCATCGACACCGTCCCCGTGACGAAAACTTAGGCGGCGCTGGGCGCGAGTCGGGCGGTGCACGACGGGCAGACGCCGTGCGTCAGCGAGTTCGGGTGGTCGATCGCGGCCAGCGCTGCCCGCGGCACGAGCAGCCACTCTCCGTCGAGGCCGACTCTCTGGCACCACGCGCACGCTGTGACCAGATCCCCCGCCTCGTAGCGCGCAAGGACACGACGCGTCACCTCATCAGGGACCATCAAGTCCATTCCACAGACTACTCCCGGAAGCAAGAGTGATAGAACCGCCTCGTGGAACCGTGGTCTCGCGAGCACCAGGGACAGCTCGACGAGCTCGATATCGAGAGCGAGCTCCTGCGCGGCAACCCGCTCGGCGACCCGCACGTCCGGCCGCTCTGGGTCTACCTCCCGCCCGCATACGAGGCCGAGCCCGACCGCCGCTTCCCGACGATCTACCTCATCCAGGGCATGACCGGGCAGATCGACATGTGGCGGAACCGGAGCGCGTTCCGCCCGAACACGCCCGAGAACGTCGACCGGCTCTTCGGCGACGAGGGCTGCCCGCCCGCGATCGTCGTCTTCGCGGACTGCTGGACGTCGTACGGCGGGTCGCAATTCATCGACTCGCCCGGGACGGGCCGCTATCTCGGCTACCTCTGCGACGAGATCGTCCCGTTCGTCGACTCCCACTACCGGACACTCGCCGAGGCGGGGCACCGCGGCCTGACCGGCAAGTCGAGCGGCGGCTACGGCGCGATGGTCGTGCCGATGCTGCGGCCGGACGTCTTCGGAGGACTTGCCACTCACTCGGGCGACGCGCTCTTCGAGCTCTGCTATCTGCCCGAGTTCCGCGACGTCGCGCGGACGCTCCGGGACGACTACGACGGCTCGTACGAGCGGTTCTGGGAGGACTTCCGCTCCCGGCCGGCGTTCTCGAAGAAGAAGGATCCCGAGCTGCTCAACACGTACGGGATGGCGGCGTGCTACTCGGCGAACGAGGACGGCTCGGTCAACCTGCCGTTCGATCCGGCGACGGGGATGCTGCGGGACGAGGTCTGGCAGCGCTGGCTCGCGTGGGATCCCGTGCGGATGGCACGCCGCCACGCCGACGCGCTCCGTGGCATGAGGGCCATCTACATCGACGCCGGCAACCGCGACGAGTACTTCCTCGACCTCGGCGCAGACGCGTTCCGCCGCGAGCTCGAGGCGCTCGGCATCACCGATGTCTTCTTCGAGCTGTTCGACGCAGGCCACGGCGGCATCGAGTACCGCTACCCGCTCGCGATCCGCTACCTCGCCGAGCGCCTGCAGTAGCCGTCAGCGCGCAACCTGCCCTCAGAACTCGTCTCAAAATGAAGCACGGGCCGTCTGGCCGCGCTGGCCGGCGCGATGCGTCGTCCTCGGTCGCGCCCATAGCGCTGCTATGAGCGCTCCCTGCGTCCTAGCCTCGCACCGGCCATCGCGCCCAGCCAGCGCGTGGTCATTCCGAGACGAGTTCTCAGTCCGCCCAGCTGGCCTCCGCGTCGTGCGGCTTGATCGTCGTCCCCTCGCCCGGATAGAGGATGCTCTCGTATCCGTCCTGCCAGCGGACGAGATAGTGGAGATGGTCGTCGTCGCCGAGCACCGCGACGATCTCCCCACTGCGCCCGGGATCGCCGACGTGCCTGCCGCTCGTCGCAACGAAATCCCCGGGCTCGACGTGCCTGCTCTCGAGCGTTCCAGCCATGGCCTCCGCCCCTTCTTCGATGGCCGCAATCCTGTGCCGTGCGATCCGCGGCGGCATCGGTGAATGCCCCGATCCCGGAGAGGACGTCGTCGGCCTACGATCGAGCCATGTGGGACGTTCTCAGCTGGCACGACGGCACGCTCGCGATCGCGTGGTGGGCCGTGATCGTGCTCATCGTCGCCCTACTCTCGATCGGCGGGAGCTCGGCGGCCAAGCACCGCAAGTAACGCCTATGCGGTCTTGAGACCGACCGGGCACGCGACGCCGGTGCCGCCGAGGCCGCAGTAGCCGTTCGGGTTCTTCGCGAGGTACTGCTGGTGGTAGTCCTCGGCGTAGTAGAACGGCCCGGCCTCCGCGATCTCCGTCTTGATCTCGCCGTAGCCGGCCTTTGTTAGCTCCACCTGGAACATTGCCTCCGACGCGTGAGCGACTTCGAGGTCTTCGCGAGAGGGATAAATGGCGGAGCGGTACTGGGTGCCGACATCGTTGCCCTGGCGGTTGCCCTGCGTCGGGTCGTGTCCCTCCCAGAAGAGGCGCAGGACGCTCTCGAGCGAGATCGCGGCCGGGTCGAAGACGACGAGCACGGCTTCGGTGTGGCCGGTGCGGCCGGAGCAGACCTCCTCGTACGTCGGGTTCGGCGTGTAGCCGCCGGCGTACCCGACCGCGGTGGTGTAGACGCCGTCCGCCTTCCAGAACACGCGCTCGGCGCCCCAGAAGCAGCCCATGCCCACGACGATCTGCTCCATCCCGGCAGGGAAGGGAGGCTGAAGCGGCGTGTCGAGCACCTCGTGGCGCTCGGGCACGCGCATCGGTGTGTCGCGCCCGGCAAGCGCGTCCGCGGACGACACCATCTTGGTCATCTTCTCGAAGAGGAACACTCCCTCAAGGGTACGCACTCACATCGGACTTATGGAGCGCGGCTACCGTGGCGGCGTGATCGAGGCGCGAGATCTCACGAAGAACTATGGGAAGAAACGCGCCGTCGACGGCTTGAGCTTTACCGTCCATCCGGGCGTCGTCACCGGCTTCCTCGGGCCGAACGGCTCCGGCAAGTCGACGACGATGCGCCTCATCCTCGGGCTCGACGCGCCGAACCGCGGCGACGCGACCGTGAACGGCCGCCACTACCGCGACCATCCGGCGCCGCTGCACGAGGTCGGCGCGCTGCTCGAGGCGCGCTCCGTCCACACCGGCCGCTCGGCGTACAACCATCTCCTCGCGCTCGCGCAGACGCACGGGCTTCCGAAGCGGCGGGTCGACGAGATGATCGACCTCGTCGGGCTTCACGACGTCGCGCGCAAGCGCTCCGGCACGTTCTCGCTCGGCATGGGACAGCGGCTCGGCATCGCCGCTGCGCTGATTGGCGATCCGAAGACGGTGCTCCTCGACGAGCCGGTGAACGGTCTCGACCCCGAGGGGATCCACTGGATCCGCAACCTCCTCAAAGGCCTCGCGGCGGAAGGGAAGACCGTGTTCGTCTCGTCCCACCTCATGAGCGAGATGGCGCTTACGGCCGACCACCTCATCGTGATCGGGCGCGGCAAGCTGATCGCCGACACGAGCGTCGAGGACTTTGTCGCGAGCGCCTCCGGGCAGGTCGTGCTCGTCCGCTCGCCCGACCTCACACGGCTGCGCGAGCGGCTCGCCGGCCCGAACGTCTCGTTCGCGGACAGCGAGCGCGGCGCGATCGAGGTGCATGGCCTCACGGCGGAGCAGGTCGGTGATGCTGCTGCCGCCGCCGGCATCGCGCTCCACGAGCTGACGCCGCAGCAGGCGTCGCTCGAGGAGGCGTTCATGGATCTCACCCGCGACGAGGTCGAGTTCGGCGCCCCGCCCGCCAAGGAGCCCGCGTGAGTGCTGCCACGCCGAGCATCCCGGAGCTCGAGACCGCCGGCCGCGTCACGTTCCCGCGCGTCCTGCTCTCCGAGTGGACGAAGTTCCGGAGCGTCCGCTCGACCAAGTGGTCGCTTGGCGTCGCGACGTTCCTGACAGTCGCCTTCCCGCTAATCCCCGCCTTCGTCATGAAGCACCACTGGGACCAGAACCACAGCACGGAGGGCGGAAGTCCGCTCGACATCGCGCTCATCGGCATCCTGATCGCGCAGCTCGCAATCGCGGTACTCGGCGTTCTCGTGATCACCGCGGAGTACTCGACCGGCTCGATCCGCTCGACGTTCACCGCCGTGCCGAAGCGACGGCCGGTCCTCTGGGCGAAGCTCATCGACTACGCCCTCGTGACGATCGCGTTGATGGTGCCCGCCGTGCTTGTCAGCTTCTTCGAGACCCAGGCGATTCTGAGCGGCATCCCGCAGCTCCAGGTCTCGTTCACGGCCCCCGGCATCGCGCGCTGCTTGCTCATGGCCCCGGTCTACGTGATGCTCGTCGGCATCTTCGCGCTCGCTCTCGGCGCGATCATCCGCAGCACGGCAGGTTCGATCTCCGCCTTTGCAGGGATTTTCTTCGTCCTACCGCCTCTGATGCACGCGCTGCCGCAGTCGTGGCAAGACGCGACTCTCAAGTACCTGCCGAGCGAGGCAGGCCGGCAGATCACCTCGCTCCATCACGGCTCGGACACGCTGAGCCCGCTCGCCGGTGGTCTCGTCTTCGCGGGCTACTGCGCCGCCGCGATCGCCGTCGCAGCGTTTCTCCTGCAGCGTCGCGACGTGTAGCGTCCTCCGCGATGGACGTCTTCGAGGCGGTGCAGGCGGCACGCGAGGAGCACGACGTCCCCGGCGTCGCGATCGGCGTGCTGGAGGACGGCGTCGAGCGGCACGAGGCGTACGGCGTGACGAGCATCGAGAATCCGCTCGACGTGACGTCGGACACGCGCTTCCAGATCGGCTCGATCACGAAGACCTTCACGGGTACCGCCGTCGCCGAGCTCGTGGCCCGCGGCGAGATCGAGCTCGACCGGCCGGTGCGCGAGTACGTCCCCGAGCTCATGCTCGCCGACGCCGACGCGACCGAGCGCGTCACGATGCGGCATCTCCTCGCGCATACCGGCGGCTGGTTCGGCGACTACTTCGACGACACCGGCTGGGGAGACGACGCGTTCGCGATCTACGTCGAGCGGATGCGCGACCTGCCCCAGCAGACGCCCGTCGGCGAGCTGTGGGCGTACAACAACTCCGGCTTCGTCCTCGCGGCGCACGTCATCGAGCGCGTCACCGGCAAGAAGATTGAGGCCGTGATCAAGGAGCTCGTCCTCGATCCGCTCGAGATGGCGTCCACGACGTTCTGGCCGTGGGAGGTGATGACGGAGCGGTTCGCCGTCGGCCACACCGGCTCCGGCGACGAGGTCGCGGTCGCGCGGCCGTGGGCGATCGGGCGCTACGCGGCGGCTGCCGGCGGCCTCTGCTCGACGACGCCGGACCTTCTCCGCTATGCGCGCCTCCACCTCGATCCACCGCCCGCGCTCGCGCCGATGCAGGAGCCGCAGGCGCCGGCCGGCGAGGAGGGCCAGTGGGTCGGCCTGACGTGGTACGGCGAGGATCGCTTCGGGACGATTCGCCACGGCGGCGGCACGAACGGCCAGCTCTCGCTGCTCCTGCTCCAGCCGTCCCGCTCCTACGCGCTCGCCCTGCTCACGAACGGCTCGCCCGGCGGCCTGCAGGTGACCGAGGCGGTGCTGCGGGCGGCCGGTCTCGCGCCTGAAGATCCGCAGCCGCTCGCCGACGTCGACCAGACGGACTTCGCCGGCGTCTTCCGGACGACGAACGAGATCGTCACTCTGACGCCGCTCGACGGGGGCAGGATCCGCCTCGACCTCGAGGATCTCGGCGGCTTTCCGAAGAAGGACTCGCCGCCAGGCCCGCAGCTCCCTCCGGCCGAGGCGTTCTTCTACACGCCGGACCGCTGGTACGTCGACGACGGGCCCCTGAAGGGTGCGCGCGGCCACTTCATCCGCGGCGACGACGGCTCCGTGCGTTGGCTGCGCGTTGGCGGCCGCCTGTACAAGCCCCTGTAGAGAGAGCGGCCCGCCACCCTCCCTACCATGGAGCGGTGAGCGCCGACGAGTCCCGGACGACGCGCGTCCTCATCGACGCCTACGCGCTCGGCTCGACCGCGGCGCGCGGGATCGCGCGCGGCCTCACGCGGCTGCTCGGCGGCGAGGAGCGGGCGCGCGTGATCGTCCTCCTCGCGTGCGTGCTCGGGCTTGCGGGAGCGGACGCCGCGACGATCGGCGCATCCGCGTCCGAGCTCAAGAAGGGCCTGCACATCTCGAACACGGATATCGGCCTCCTCGTGACCGTGACAGCGCTCGTCGGCGCGATCGCGACGCTGCCGTTCGGGGTCCTCGCCGACCGAGTAAAGCGGACGACGACGCTCGGCCTCGCGATCTTCCTTTGGGCCGGCGCGATGCTCTGGAGCGCGACCGTCGCGAACTTCCACGAACTCCTCCTCGCGCGACTCTGCCTCGGCGCTGTCGTCGCCGCCGCAGGGCCGCTCGCAGCGTCGCTCATCGGCGACTGGTTCGCCGCGGCCGAACGCGGCCGCATCTACGGATTCGTCCTCGCGGGGGAACTGCTCGGCGCGGGCTTCGGCTTCGCCGTGACGGGCGACATCTCCGCGGTCTCATGGATCGGCGGCTGGCGCGCGGCGTTCGTCGTCCTTGCCATCCTCTCGTTCATCCTCGGCTGGTTCGTCCTCAAACTGCGAGAACCGGTGCGCGGCGGGGGCGGCGCCCTCGCACACGCGACCGAGCCGCTACCGCCTGAGGCAGACGAGACACGGGAGACCGTTGCCCAAGCACTCGCGCGCGAGCGCGGTATCGCGCCGGATCCAGAGCTCGCAACAGGCCGCGACATGCGGCGCGCTTCGTTCCTCGAGGCCGCGCGGTACGTGCTCCGTGTGCGGACGAACCTCCTTCTGATCGGGGCGACGGCGTGCGGCTACTACTTCCTCGCGGGCGTCCAGACGTTCGGCACGGAGTTCATGCGCAATCAGTACGGGATCAACCAGGCCGAGGCGAACCTCATTCTGCTCGGAGTCGGCGGCGGGGCGATCCTCGGCGTGCTCTTTGGCGGCGCGATCGGCGACGCGCTCTTGCATCGTGGCCGGCTGAACGGCCGGATCTTCGTCGCCGTCGTCGGCGCCGGGGGCGCGACCATCCTCTTCCTCCCCGCCCTACTGGCCGGGAGCGCGATCTCGGCGCTTCCGTACCTCGTCGTCGCGGCTCTCTTCCTCACGCTCCAGAACCCGGCGATCGCCGCGAGCCAGCTCGACATCATGCCGCCCGGTCTGTGGGGACGGGCCGAGTCGGTACGAACGCTGCTGCGCTCGCTCGCGATGGCACTCGCGCCGCTGCTCTTCGGCGCTTTCTCCGACGGAATCGGACTGCAGTGGACGTTCGTCGTCATGCTCGTGCCGCTCGGCGCCAGCGCGTGGCTCTTGTTCAAGGCGCGGAGCACATACCCGCAGGACGTCGCGACCGCAGCCGCCGTCGCGGAGGCTTCGGGCTACCCTCGACAGGTCGCGCATGACCACTGGTAACGCCTTCCTCATCCTGTCCGCCTTCCTCGCGAGCGCCGTCGAGATGGTGGAGGCGCTCACGATCGTCCTCGCCTCGGCGCTCGCGCGCGGCTGGCGCTCCTCGCTCGCGGGAGTCGGCGCCGCGACGCTCGCGCTCGCCGCGATCACGGCCGCGCTCGGGCCGGCGCTGACGGCGATCCCGCTCAACGCTCTGCGCCTGGCGGTCGGCGCGCTTCTCCTCGTCTTCGGACTGCAGTGGCTGCGGAAGGCGATCCTCCGCGCGAGCGGCTTCAAGGCGCTGCACGACGAGGACGCGATCTTCGCGCGCGAGCTCGCCGACGCCGAGGGCGCGGAGCGCGTCGAGCGCGCGGGCGTCGACTGGTACGGCTTCGTCCTCTCGTTCAAGGGCGTCCTGCTCGAGGGCCTCGAGGTCGTCTTCATCGTCCTCACCTTCGGGAGCGCCCAGCACTCGATCCCGCTCGCCGCGGTCGGCGCCGCGGGCGCGGTCGTGCTCGTCGCGGTTGTCGGCATCGCGGTCCGCGCGCCGCTCGCGCGCGTGCCGGAGAACCTGATGAAGTTCACCGTCGGCGTGATGCTCACGACGTTCGGGATCTTCTGGTCGACCGAGGGAGCCGGCGCGCACTGGCCCGGCTCGGACGCTTCGATCCTCGGCGTCCTCGGGTTTGTCGTGGTGATTTCCCTTCTACTGGTGCAACTGCTGAAGCGGGAGAAGCTCGAGGCGGCAACGGCATGAAGTGGCTGCGCGGCTTCGGCCGCTTCTGGTGGGACTTCGTGATCGGCGACGACTGGCTCGCCGCCGTGCTCGTCGCGATCGCGATCGGCGTGACCGCAGCCGTCGCGCACTCCCACATCACGGCGTGGTGGCTCATGCCGGTCGCCGTGCTGCTCGTCCTCTGGCTCTCGCTGCGCCGCGCGATACGTTCTGCGTAACCCGGCGGGCCCGTAGCTCAGCTGGTTAGAGCAGCGGACTCATAATCCGTTGGTCCTTGGTTCGAATCCAAGCGGGCCCATTTTCAACCGCGCTACACGCCGAACAGGCCGATCTGGAGGCCGAGCATCGCCAGGAACGAGAGGCCCCCGCCGAGCGCGAGCGCCCGCCTCGAGGCGAGCTCCATGGCCTCCGGCAGGAGCTCGGTCCAGACCATCCAGACCATCGCACCGGCCGCGAAGCCGAGGCCCGCCGGCAGGAACACTCGGAACTGCTCGACGAAGAGGTACGCGAGCGGCGCGATGAGGGGTTGCGGCAAGCTCGAGAAGATGCTCCACGCAGCTGCGGTCCGCACACGCGCTCCACGGGGAACGAGCACGAGGCTGACCGCGAGGCCCTCGGGTGCGTTGTGGATCGCAATGGCGAGCGTGATCAGCAACCCGAGCTTCTCGCTGTCGCCGTAGGGGACGCCGACGCCGATGCCCTCGGTCGCCGAGTGCGCGGTCATGACGGCGATGAGCACGACCGCCTTGCGGGCGTCGGCTCCTGTCAGGCCGCCCAGGACGACGTCCCCGCCGCCACCGAGCAGCCGACGGAAGCCGTGGATGAAGACGGCGCCCACTGCGGCGCCGATCAGGAGCCTCCACGGCCCGAGCGACCAGCCTTGCCACAGGAGTCCCGCGCTCGCCGCGAGCATGAATCCCGACGCGATCGCGTTCGACGTGCCGAGCCAGTGCTTGGCCATCCCGTTGCGGAGGAACACGAACGGCAGCGCCCCGAGTCCGGTCGCGAGGCACGTGACCGCAGCCGCGGCCGTGACCGTCCAGACGTTGATCGGCACGACTCAACGCTGCCTCCGACCAGCGGATGCCCGCATCCGGTCCTATCCGCGAACGCGCTTGACCGGAGCTACGCGTGAGGAGCGATCGAGAGCGCGCCGACAGGGCACACCTCGCACAGAGCCTTGGCGCGTTCTTCCTCGATCTCGGAGAGGATCATCTCCGCGATGCCGTACTCGTCGAGCCGGACAGCCTCCGGGTCGAGGGCGACACACTCCGCAGAGCCGATGCAGGCGTCTGGGTCGGAAATCATCTGTACGAGCATGCTGGTCTCCTCCTGGGGCGTGGTCGGTGACGGGTCATCATTTGGCGCCTGCGGCTGCGGAGGCGATCAGCTCCCGCGCCTCGCGCAGTCGTGTCGGCGCATTGAGCAGGAGCACGCAGGCGGGGACGCCGCTGGGATCGCGGCCGACTACGAGTCCGTCCTCCTCATGCCACTCGGCGGCCGCGTCGGCGACGCCGATCTGCTGGATGCGAAGCGGGCCGATGTCGCTGAAGAAGTAGGGCTCGCGTTCGTAAGGGGCGGTCGAGCCGAGGATCGACTCAGCCACGTGGCGACCGCTCCAGAGCGCGTGATCCCAGTGCGGGATGCCGATGCGCCCCCAGCGCGGGTGGGGGAATGAGACGCAGTCGCCGCACGCCCAGAGACGGTCGCGACCGAGCACGCGCAAGCGCTCGTCGGCGGGCAGAGTCAGCTCTCGCGAGTCGGCCTCCGTGAGCTCGGGCGGAAGGCTTGAACGGAAGCCCGCGGCCGAGACGACGACATCGCATGGAAGATCGCCATGACTCGACGTGCGTACGACAGCGCCCTCGGCGTCGATATCGACCGAGTCGATCGCGCACGAGCCGAGGAACCGCACCCCGACCTGGTCGAGTGTGGCGCGGGCGAGGTCGGAAACGCGGGGAAGGAAGCGCGCGAGCGGGCGGTCGACCATGTCGAGCAGCGTCACCTCGTGCGTGGCCGCGAGCGTGGCGGCGGTCTCCGTGCCGATCAGCCCGGCACCCACGACGATGACGCGCCTCGGCGGAGGCGTCAGACGCCGGACGAGTGAGTCGAGCCCTCGGCCGGTCGTGTTCTCCTCGGCTTGCTCGAAGCCGGGTACGGGCGGTTTCGGGTACCTCAGGCCGGTCGCCCAGACGAGAGTCGGCGCATCGAGCTCCAACGTCGCGCCGTCAGCCGACTGGCTCACGATCAGACGTCGACGGTCGAGGTCGCACTCGGTCACGACGCCGTCGATGTGCTCGATGCCTCGCGCGGCGAGTTGCGTGGGGTCGGCGAGGACCGGCACGCGACCGGTGACGAGTGCCCGCTTGGAAAGGGGCGGCCGATCGTGCGGAAGCCCCGGCCCGATCATCGTCACAGACACGTCTCGCTCGGCGAGTCGGGCCGCGCACGCATAACCGGAGACGCCGTTTCCGACGACGACCACACCGTCGCTCACGTGATCAATGAGAGCGACTCCGGCGGCGCCGCGCGTCGGTGGCAACGCCGATCCGGCTCGGGAAACCCGCAGCTGTGCGGGGAAACCGCATTGGAGATGCGCACGGCCTCCGATGCGACGTCCGGGCCGCACGGCAATCGTCGGTGAGACCGCCTGCCGGCAGCGGCCGCAGCAGTTCGGCACAACCGAAACGAAAGGGTCACGTGTCTACGGCGAGCGATCAGCGAAGCGAAAAGACACCGAGCCGGCAGGAGGTGTTCCTGTTCGCGGCGGTGTTGGCGGCAACCGCCTTGACCGGAGCCACGGCCATCGCCGGCCTGAAGCGAAGTGTCCCGCCAGCGCCGAGTGTGCCGCAAGTCGGTCAGACCATCACCCCGGCGGCGCCGCCCGCACACCGGGAGCGCGTCGAGCCAGGAGGCTGAGATGAGGAATCTCTGGGCAACGATCTTTGCGACCTGGGCGCTGTTCGCGGTGCTCGCTGTCCTCGCGTGGACGCGGCCACTGCCCGCAGCACCGCCGGCGAACGTCCCGGGAGCGGTCGTCGTGCAAGGCAAGAACGGCACGTCCCATCTCGTCGTCGTGCAGAGCGGTACGGGGTCAGCACACGCAACGACGCGGACATCGCCGGCCCCGGCGGGATGATCGCCGCGGCGACCACCGCGGTACCGGTGACGTGGCTCCTCGCCCGCGCCGCAGGTCTTGTCGCCTTCGCGCTGCTCACCGTCGCGCTCATGCTCGGCCTCGCCCTCAGCACGCGACTGCTCGGCAACACGCGCGGCAAGCTGCTACTCGGCTGGCACCAGACCCTCATGTGGACCGGGCTCGCGATGGTCGTCCTGCACGGGACAGCCCTTGCGCTCGACCCGGTCATGCGCTTCGGGTTCGTCGGCGTGCTCGTCCCCGGTATGGCGCCGTGGCGGCCCGTGCCCGTCGCCGCGGGAATTGTCACCGGCTGGATCATGCTCGCGCTCGCGATCTCGTTCCATGTCCGGCGCCGCATCGGGCAACGCCGCTGGCGTCTGATGCACTACGCAAGCTTCGCGGCCTTCGCGGCGGGCCTGTACCACGCCATGAACGTCGGTACGGATCTCGTCGCGACACGCGGCTTGATCTTCGCCGGAATTGTCGCCGCTCCGGTCGTCTGGCTCGTCTGCGCGCGCATCCTGTTGCCGCGCCCAGGCGCGCGGAAGCCGCCCGCCGTCCCCACACCTCCCCCACCCGCGACGACCGAGCAGCAGCCGAGCGAAGAGCGACAGGTCCTCGTGCCGGCATGACCGGTGGACTTCACCGCGAGTCGTTCCGGGCGATGGGCACGATCTGCCAGGTCGCAACAACCACGGGGCCTGGCGATCTCTTCCTTGCCAGTCAGGCGCTTGCCGCAGCTCGGACCGAGGTCGCCGCCTGCGAGCGCGTCCTCTCACGCTTCGACGCCGGCAGCGACCTCTCGCGGCTGAATCGCGCCGCGGGCGCGTGGGTCGCCGTCGACCCGCGGCTGATCGAAGCGCTTGCCGTCGCACTTCGCGCTCGTGCGGACACGCGCGGACTCTTCGACCCGACCATCCTTCCGGCGCTCACGGCCGCAGGCTACGACCGCTCGTTCGAACTGCTCGCCGAACGGGCGCCCCTGCCGCTCGAGAGCTGGCAGGCCGGCGCGCGCATCGACATCGATCCGGTCGCGGGGAGGGCGCGCGTCGAGCGGGGCGCCGCCGTCGACCTCGGCGGGATCGGCAAGGGCTTCGGCGCGACGCGCGCGCTCGACGCGATGCGGACGTCCTGGCCCGGCTTGCCGGGAGGCCTCGTCGATCTCGGCGGCGACATCGCCGTCTGGGGCACCCCGTCCGAAGGCGGGCCCTGGCGCATCGACATCGCCGACCCGCGAGAACACGAGCAGCCGTACGGCACGCTCGAGCTCACGAGCGGTGCCGTCGCCACGTCCGGACGCAACACGCGGCGGTTCGGCCCCGGCAAGATGCTCCACCATCTCATCGACCCCGAGACCGGTGAGCCCGCCGCGGCAGGCCCGCTCTCGGCCACGGTCAAGGCTGGGAACGCGACGGACGCCGAGGCATTCGCAACTGCGCTCGGAATCGCGAGCGTCGATGCTGCGCGCGACGTCCTCGCCTCCCGTCCCGACATCGCAGCGTTGCTCATCCCGCACGCCGGCGAGCCCACCGTCGTCGGCCCGCTTCCGCTCGTCCGCGATGCCCGAACACCACGTCTCGTCGTCAACACGCAGGTAGGAGCGTTCCTATGGCACTGAGAGCTCACGCCCATCCACTCGCACCGAGACTCGCCGCCGTCCTGGCCGTCGCGGTGCTCGTCGCCGCCGTCCTGACCGGTTGCGGCAGCAGTACGACAAGTAGCAGCCAGCAATCGGCCGCCGACTTCATCCGGCACGTCACCACAGAGTTCTCACTCGGCCAGACCGGGCCGCTGTGGGACGAGCTCCACCCCGCCGACCAGGCGATCGTCAGCCGTGCCCGCTACACGGCCTGCCACGCCAGCACCGGCTTCGACCTCCAGAAGTTCCAAGCCGTCCAGACCTACGCCGACACCGTCGACATCGCGGGCAAGCCGACCGCCTCGACAGCGGTCTCTGTCCGGGTCACCGCAGACGACGGCGTGACCATCGCGACCATGCACGCCATCAAAGTCAGCGGCAAGTGGCACTGGATCCTCTCGCCGGCCGACTACGCCGCGTACAAGAAAGGCAAGTGTCCGGCTTCCTAGCTGCGCCGCCTCCATAGCCGGCTGTGGCTCGTGGAGCGGGATCGCCGGATGAGGCGAGACCGACCGAGATGCCCGTGACCACCTCATAATCCGTTGGTCCCTGGTTCGAATCCAGGCGGGCGCACTTCCAACAGCTTCGGTGGAAGTCCGCATCACGCCGTCCCTGAATCGCCGATGCGGCCGCCTGTTCGCGCGCGCACCATGGAGATGTGAGAGCACGCGACACAACCGCTGCGGACAGGGCCGCCGAGCTCGACGGGATGCGCTCGGAGTGGCGGGACGCGCTACTCGCGGCCCGCGATGCGCTGCAGGCGGAAGAGGGATTTCTCCCAGCCGAGGAGCTCGCGGCTCGTGAACGCCATCTGCGGGACGAATACGCCACAGCGGCCGCGGAGCTGCGCCGGTTCGCGCTCGACGAAGGACTCTCCGCCGAGATCGCCGAGCCCTTCCTCCCCCGCGCCCGCGCGCGCAGGGCGCTCGCGCTGCCGAAGGCAATCCTCGCGTGCGTCTTCGAGCTCGACGACGTGCTCGTCGCCAGCGGTGCACTCCACCGCGAGGCCTGGGCACGTGCGTTCAACGAGCTGCTGTCGCCTCGCTCCGAGACGGTGTACGGCCGCGAGATCGCGCCGGAGCCTTTCGACCCGAGCCAGGACTACGCGGAGCACATCGAGGGTCGGCCCCGGCTCGAGGGCGTTCGCGCGCTCCTCGCAAGTCGCGGCATCCGGCTACCGGAAGGAGCACCGGACGACCCGCCCGGCGCCGAGACGGTCCACGGCCTCGCGAACCGGAAGAGCGAGTGCCTCGGCGCACTGCTCGAGCAGGACGGCGTGAGGGCGTTCGAGGGCGCGCGGCACTACCTCGAGATCGCACGGGACGCGGGCATGAGCTGCGCCGTCGTTTCCGCGAGCGCGCACACGAACGAGATGCTCGAGAGGAGCGGTCTCTCGAGCTTCATCGATGCGAGCATCGATGCCAAGGCGATCGACGGCGGGCGTCTGCGGAATCCGCCGGCGCCGGACAGGCTGCTGGCCGCCTGCCGCGAGTTGCAAGTGGAACCAACGCGCGCGGCGGCGTTCGAGACCGGCCGGACGGGCATCGAAGCCGCACTGGCCGCCAACGTCGGCTACCTGATCGCCATCGACCCGCGCGGGGATCCCGAGGATCTCCGGAAACTCCGGCGGGCAGGTGCGGGCATCGCCGTCACCGGTCTCGCGCAGCTGATCGAGCGCGCCGGCTGAGCCAAAGAGTCCTGCAGGATCCGCTGAGGCGGGACAGTTCCTCTCCCGCTTGGGGTAGCGCATCCCTCAGAATGGCGATGTCTATGAAGGTCTTCCAGCATGAGAAGCGTCTACGCACCGCCGGCGGGCTGACCGTCACCGACATCACGGACGAGGTGCAGGGCGCCGTCCGCGAGAGCGGCGTCACCGACGGGATCGCGTGCGTCTACTCACCGCACACGACATGCTGTGTGCGGGTCAACGAGATGGAGACCGGCTTCCTCGAGGACTTCACGAGCCTTCTGAAGCAGCTCGTTCCCCACGACACGTACTACGCGCACGACGACTTCGACCGGCGCACGGAGAACATCTGCCCCGAGGACATGGAGCAGGGCAACGGCCATTCGCACTGCATGGCGATGCTGCTCGGGACGGCCGGCGAGTCGGTGCCCGTGCGCGACGGAGAGCTGCAGCTCGGCACGTGGCAGCGCGTCCTCTTCATCGAGCTCGACCGCGAGCGCGACCGGCGCTGGCTCGTCCAGGTCGTCGGGGCGTAACAGCCCTTACGGGAGCCCGGCGTCGAGCCGGTTCGCCGCTGCCTGAGCGAGGCTCTGGACGTCCGAGTCAGTCGGCGCCGGCGCCGCGCCAGTGCTGAGACCGACGATGAACTCGCCCGCCTGGCCGTTCGTCAGCGTGACGGCGACCTCCGACCCATCGTCCCCGCCGTCGACGAGGGATCCTGTCGCGTTGTCGCCGACCAGACTCACGTCGACGGCCGAACCCTCGCCGTAACGCTTGACGAAGAGTGCGCTCAGGTACGCCTCGGCATAGGTGGCCTCCGTCGCGGTCGGCCACCAGAAGATCTGCTGTCCGAGGCCGCCGTCATACGGCCCTGCCGGGTGCAGGACCATGGCGTACTCCGAAAGCGCCGGCGGGAAGGCGACGTAATGCTGGGAGAGGTCGGCCGCCTGCGACTGTCCGACGTCGGACGGCTGGAGGATCATCGTCGACAGGTCAGGCCCGCTCGGCGCCTGCCCGGCGTGCGGCTTGGGCGGCAGCTTCGCCGGCTTCCCGGCCAGATGTCCCTTGAGCATCAACTGGAAACGGTGATACAGCACGCGCAAGAGGTGTGGAGCGACTTTCTTCGCCGCGCTCGCGGACCCCGCAGTAACGGTCAGGTCGAGGACGAACTTCCCCGCGACCACCTGCTCGTCGAGGCTGACGATCGGATTGAGATGTGGGGCAGCCCAGGTGCGGAGGTACGCGAAGCTCTGCTGTCCGAACGGCGGAGCCTTGAGCTTCTTCGGCGGGAAATTCCCCGGGTTGATTATCTGGAGAAAGGAATCCACGTGCCGCCAAAGGGCAAACCCCTTCTTCGCGTCAGCGGGAGTCTTGTACTCCTCGACACCAGTACGGATCTCCATCACTCCCGTGCTGCCGGTGAATGGATCGCCGTAGTCGAGGGCGTAGCGGGCGACGCCACCGCCTGCCCTGAATCCGTCCCCGATGACGTTACGGACATCGAAGGCCTTGAGCCCGACGTCACGGATGAATTTCGGGCCCGAGCCGTAGTCGAGCTTGAGCGACTTGCCCGCCAGGCCGAGGTGCGCCGTCTGGAGCGGGACGAGCGCGAGCGGGAGCTTGGAGGCGTGATGACCGCCAGATGCCGCCGTCGCCGGTACGAGGACCGCACCGCCAACAACCGCGAGGAGCACAACGCGCCTCATCACCGCAACCCTACGACCTTCGCGGCGACGGCGCTAATGGCCGTTGACGGAGAAGTGCATGTAGTCCTTCGTCGAGCCGACCCAGAGGCCGCCCCAGCCCCAGCCGATCGTCGCGAACGTCCTGCGGTAGATCCGTCGCGTGACCATCCCCGGCCGCACGTTCGAGCGGTTCATGTACGAGCGCGCGGTCTTGTCGCGCGTCATGCCGCAGCCGACGTACGGGTTCTCGCGCGGGTTGAGGTCGATCGCCTCGCCGTACGCGTGCATCGACCACGTCCCCGTCCTGCCGCCGGTGCACGGCGACGCTCCTGCCTGCCGGCACTCGAAGGACGCGGTGACATCGCTGTTCGGGCGCGGATGCGGGCCGTACATCGCGTCGAACGACATCTTGCGGATCGGGAACCGCATCGCGTACAGCTTCCGGAAGACGCCGAGGACGGACGCCGCCACGACCCGGTCGACGACGATCTGCCCGATGTGCGTCTCGTGGTCGAGGCCGTAGTAGCGGGCGGTAACGAGGCGAAGTTGCCGCCGCGCGACGGGGCAGCCGGGATGCCACTCGCCTGAGGCGCGGATCTCGTGCGCCTGCTTCGGCGTCAGGCGCGCGATGCCGGCTCTCCCGGCGCTTGCCGTACTGGTAGCCGCGGCGACGGACATGAGAACGGCAACGAAAAGTGTGGCGGCGACCTTCATCGTGCGGGCATGGTGCCACGGATCTCCTGACCTCGCCGGCGGCCGCGAGCGAGAATGCGCGGATGGTCACTGCGGAGGAGATCGCCGGCGTCGAGCTATTCGCCGACCTACCTGCGAGAGCGGTAACCGCTTGGAGGCGGCGGCTCATGGGATTGTGCGGCGGCTCGGGAAAGGCCTCCCGAGTTGCGGGCAACGTCAGACGCCCGCACGAGGCGGGCGTCTGACCGAGTTGTTCAGGCGAGCTCAGGTCAGGGCGTCGTCACGAACGCCGACTGACGCCCGCTGCCTCTGTAGGAGCCGCCGATGGCGCACTTGCCGGTGCCGGCACACGAGATTGAGTTCACGCCGGCGTTGCCGGCGGTGTTGAGGGCCGCCGTACCCGGCACCTCGATCGCCGCGCCCCAGACCCCGTTCTTCTCGCCCACCACGAACGCCTGCTCCGTCTTTGAACCCTTGCTGTAGAAGCCGCCGGCCGCGCAGTTGCCTGCGCTGACGCACGAAACCGAAGTCGGGGTTACCGCGGCGAAGCCGCCGGTGTTCAGGGTCGCAATTCCCGGCACCTCGATCGCCTTGCCCCAGACGCCATTCTTCTCGCTGACCACGAACGCCTGCGCGTGGTTGGTGCCGGTGTGGTACAGGCCGCCCGCCGCGCAGTTTCCTGCGCTCGCGCACGAAACCGCACCCACGCTGGCGCCGCCGGCAGTGTTGAGGGCCGCCGTACCTGGCACTTCGATCGCCTTGCCCCAGACGCCATTCTTCTCGCTGACCACGAACGCCTGCGCGTGGTCAGTGTCGGTTTGGTATACGCCGCCGGCCGCGCAGTTGCCTGCGCTGGCGCACGAAACCGAATTCACGTTGGCGAAGCCGCCCGTGTTGAGAGTCCCCGTGCGAGGCACCTCGATCGCGGTGCCCCAGGCGCCGTTTTTCTCGCTGACCACGAACGCCTGGGAGTTGCCCGAGCCATCGCTGTAGTGGCCGCCGGCTGCGCAGTTTCCTGCGCTGGCGCACGAGACCGAATTCAGGTCGGCGTTGCCTCCGGTGTTGAGGGCGCCCGTGCCTGGCACCTCGATCGCCGTGCCCCAGACCCCGTTCTTCTCCGTCACTACGAACACCTGCCCGCCGGAGGAGGCATCGCTGTAGACGCCGCCGGCGGCGCAGTTGCCTGCGCTGACGCACGAAACCGAAGAAACGTGGGCAAAGCCGCCGGTGTTGAGGGCCGCCGTTCCCGGCACCTCGATCGCCTTGCCCCAGACGCCGCTTTTCTCGCTCACCACGAACGCTTGGGGGTTCGAGCCAGCGTTGTATTGGCCGCCTGCCGCGCAGTTGCCTGCGCTGGCGCACGACACCGACGAGACTTGGGCGAAGCCGCCGGTGTTGAGGGCACCCGTGCGTGGCACCTCGATCGCCTTGCGCCAGACACCGTTCTTCTCGCTCACCACGAACGCTTGCCCCCCCGCGGACTTGCTGGTGTAGCTGCCGCCGGCCGCACAGTTGCCTGCGCTGGCACATGACACGGCGAGCACGGCGGCGTTGCCGCCCGTGTTGAGGGCCGCCGTGCCCGGCACCTCGATCGCCTTCCCCCAGCTCACCCCTCCCGAAGCCGCGAAAGCAGCAGCCACACCAAAGACTCCAACCAACCCGACGACAACAGCCAGTACACGGCCAGTCCTCATGGTTGTCCTCCAATTCTCTCGGACCCCGCCTGACAATCTCACAGCGCGAACGGGAGGCGCACATCGGTGGAAACCCTCACGCTCCGCGACCCCCGTTCAGTGGAGGTAAGCGGAGTACTTTGGAACCCCGCCTTCGACCCTCAGCGGCTCCTGAGGTCGCCGGAACTCCGCCGTAGGCCGCGAGCGGGGAAAGCGCCAGATCGGTCAGGGATTCTCAGCAACGCTTCAGGTCTCGTTCATAGGCGTCTTAGTCCTCGCGGCTGAAGTCAGTGGTACGCCCGGTGCGCCGGTAGGCGGCCGGGCGGCCAACTCGACCAAGGGAGCTGAGACGTGTACCTGACCTACATTCGCCGTGAGCTGCGCCGTCGTTTCAAGCAGTCGCTCGTCATCGCGCTTGGGCTCGCGGTGGGGATCGCGCTGGTAGTGACGGTCTCGTCGGCGGCGGCCGGCGTCAAGAGCGCGCAGGGACAGGTACTGCACTCGTTGTACGGCGTCGGGACCGACATGACGGTGACGAAGTCGCTTGGTCGCGGGTCGGTAGGGCGTCAGCGGTTCGGTGGCTTTGGCGATGGGCCGCCTGGGGGTGGGACGCGTCGCATCGCCCGCGACATTCTTCGGCCGGATATCGGGACAGGCACGCTGCCTGCCTCCGACGTGGCCAAGGCCGCGAGCGTGAGCGGCGTGGCGGCGGCCAGCGGCGGTCTCGTCCTGACCGACACCTCCTTCTCGGGGACAATTCCCTCGCCCGGCAGCGGCGGTGGCTTCCCCGGTGGCGGCTCGAGTTCCGGTGGCTCGCCGTCGTTTTCGATCAAGACGTTCACGGTTGACGGCATTGAGATTGACGCCAGGGCTGTGGGGCCGTTGACCGCCTCGCAGATCACATCGGGCCGCTTCTTCAGCTCGAGCGACTCGTCGGCGAAGGTCGCGATCGTCTCGACGACATATGCCCGCCAGCACTCATTGCGGGTCGGATCGACGATCAAGATCGCCGGGAAGTCGCTGAGCGTGATCGGGCTGGCCGGCGTCTCGAGCGGCAGCGCCGATGTCTTCCTGCCCCTCGAGACCGCTCAGAACCTGGCGCGGATGAAGGGCAAAGTGACCACGATCTTCGTCTCCGCGGCTAGCGCGTCGCAGGTGTCGACGGTCGCTTCGGCAGTTAAGTCGTCACTGCCGAGCGCGACGGTTTCGACGTCGGCCGATCTCGCCAAGCAGGTCAGCGGCGCGCTCTCAAGCGCGTCCAGTCTCACGCAGAGCCTTGGCAAGTGGCTGTCGATCGCGGCGCTCATGGTCGCCTTCCTCGTTGCGGGCTTGCTGATGATGGCGGCGGTCTCGCGCCGCGTCCGCGAGTTCGGGACGTTGAAGGCGATCGGCTGGCGGACGCGCCGCGTCGTCGCGCAGGTCGTCGGGGAAGGCCTTGCTCTCGGCCTCCTCGGCGGCCTTGCCGGCGTCGGGCTCGGCATCGCGGCGGCGGAGGTCATCACCGCGGTTGCGCCGTCGCTCTCGGCCACGGTCGGGTCGACTTTCGCGACTGGTGGTGGCGGCCAGACGCCGTTCGGCGGTGGCGGGCCTGGGAGCGGCGGGCCTCCCGGCGGTGGAGCGCGCCCGTTCGGCGGCGGCGCCCAGAGCGTCCTTGTCCACCTGACGGCGCCGCTGCAGTCGCACACGATCGTGATCGCGCTCTTGCTGGCGGTCGCCGGCGGCCTCGTTGCCGGTGGCTTCGGCGCCTGGCGCGCTGCTCGGCTGCGGCCCGCGGATGCCCTGCGGAGTGTCGGCTAAGCCCTTCTCACCCACGAAAGGAGACTGATGTACGAGCTAACCGACGTCCGCAAGACTTTCCGCAAGGGGAGCGACGACGTGCAGGCCCTGGCCGGCGTCAACCTGACGATCGAGAGCGGCGAGTTCCTTGCCGTGCAAGGCCCGACCGGGCAAGGCAAGTCGACGCTCTTGCTCCTGCTCGGCGGCCTCGACCGTCCGACCTCAGGCAGCGTCATGTTCGAAGGGCGCGACCTTGCAACCCTGGCCGAGGCTGAGCTCGCCAGCCTGCGCGCATCCGCCTTCGGCTTCGTCTTCCAGACCTTCAACCTGATCCCGACCCTGACTGCGCAGGAGAACGTCGAAACCGCGCTCGTTCCGACAGGAGTCGCCAAGAAGGAACGCCGCGACCAGGCCCTCGCAATGCTCGACGAGCTCGGCTTGGCCGACCGCGCCAGCCACCTGCCGTCCGAGCTCTCCGGCGGACAACAGCAGCGCGTCGCGATCGCCCGCGCTCTGGTGAAGACGCCACGGGTGCTCCTCGCCGACGAGCCGACCGGCAACCTCGACGAGCAGACTCGCGACGAGATCACGACGCTACTCGAGCAACTCTGGCAGGAGCGCGGGATCACGCTCATCGTCGTCACCCACGACAGCGCCGTGGCCCGCCGCGCCGGCCGCCGAGCAGTGATCAAGAACGGTCGCGTGCAGGACTCGGCCGACGCCGGGAAGGTCCGCGCCCTACGAGGTTGAATCTCAGCTTCGCTTTAGGTCGGGCTTAGTCAGCGGTGTCAGGCTTTAGGCATTGAACGTCTCGCCCGCTTCGGCCCGCGTTCTCGTCGTCGATGATGACCCTGCGCTCCGTCGCGCGGTGACCCGCGCGCTGGAGCTCGAGGGCTTCGCGGTCGACGGAGCGGCCGATGGTCTCGAGGCCGTTGCCTGCATCGAGGATCCGGAGCGACAACGGCCAGATTTGGTCGTCCTGGACGTCCTGATGCCGAACCTTGACGGCTTGGCGGCATGCCGAACGATCCGAGTCATGAGCGATGTCCCGATTTTGATGCTCACCGCGCGCAGCGCGGTCGAGGAGCGGGTCGAGGGCCTGGAGGCAGGCGCAGACGACTACCTCGTCAAGCCGTTCGCGGTCGTGGAGCTGATTGCTCGCGCGCGAGCGCTTCTTCGGCGTTCCGGCTCGGAGGGGGTCGCGCTGCGGTATGCCGACCTCGAGCTCGACCGGGCGCAGCGGCAGGCGAGACGGGCCGGCCGGCAGCTCGAGCTGACTCGGATCGAGTTCGCGTTGCTCGAGCTCTTGATGTCGCATCCCCGTCGAGTCCTGTCGCGGGAGATGATCTTCAGCACCGTCTGGGGCTATGACATGAGCTACGCCTCCAACTCGCTCGAGGTCTACATCGGGTATCTGCGCCGGAAGACCGAAGCGGCAGGCGAGTCCCGCCTGATCGAGACGGTGCGCGGCGTTGGCTACGTCCTCCGAGAGGCTTCGTAGGACAGCCGGCCGATGAGCTTGCGCGCACGCCTCACGATCGGCATGGTCGGCACGCTCGCCGTCGCCATCTGCGCCGGGCTGGTCGGCTCCTACTTCGTCGTCCGCGGACAGCTCTTCTCCGAGATCGACAAGTCGCTCTCTGAGCGCGCCCGCGGCGTCGCCGAATTTACGAATCGGCCGCCGCCGTTGGGGACGCCGGCGCCATCGACCGTCCGCTTTCCCCGGCCGTCATTCGGAGCTGCAGTCGGCTACGTGCAGATCGTCCACGCGGGACGAATTGCGCTCCCCGCCGGCGAGGGCGTCCGCCTTCCCACCACCGGCTCTGCCGCGGTCGCCGCCGGTCAGCGCGCACCGTTCTTCCGCACCGCCACCGTCGCCGGCACGCCCGTCCGCATCTACACCGCACGCGTCAACAACACGACTGCGGTCGAGATCGCTCGGCCACTGACGGAGGTCGACGCGGCCTTGGCCCGCATCCGCCTCTACTTCCTGATCGCCGCCCTTGCGGCCCTTGCCGGCACGGCCGCGGTCGGAACGGCCGTGGCGAAAACGGCCCTCCGCCCGGTCAAGCGCCTCACCGAGCACGCCGAACGAATCGCCGCAACCGGCGATCTCTCCGAGCGCACAGACGAGATCCGCTCCGACGAGCTCGGCCGTCTCGCGCACGCCTTCAACACCATGCTCGACGCGCTCTCGCGCTCGGTCGGCGCACAACGCCAGCTCGTCGGCGACGCCTCCCACGAGCTGCGCACCCCGCTTACCGCGGCCCGCACAAACCTCGAGCTCGTCGCGCTGCACGAGCAGCTGCCGCTCGAGGAACGGCGACGTCTCCTCGCCGACGCCGGGGCCGAGCTGCGCGAGATGACCGACCTGATCGATGGACTGGTCGAGCTCGCCCGCGTCGACGCCGCCACCCCGGACCAGCAACCGGTCCGCCTCGACGAGCTCGTCGCCGAGGTGGTCGCATCGGCCGAGCGCCGCTCCAACGCGACGTTCAAGACGAGCCTGGAGCCGACGACCGTGTCTGCCGCGCCCAGTCCGTTGACCCGCGCCATCGCCAACCTGATCGACAACGCAGTCAAGTGGAGCGGTAACGCAGAGCAGATTGAGGTGACCGTACGAAACGGGACGCTCACTGTCCGCGACCACGGGCCTGGAATCGACCCGGCCGACCTACCACGCATCTTCGACCGCTTCTACCGCGCCCCAGCAGCGCGCAGTCTGCCCGGCTCCGGCTTAGGACTGGCCATCGTCCGCCAGGTCGCCGAGGCCTGCGGCGGCACCGTGACCGCCGAGCGGGCAGCCGACGGCGGCTCCCTGTTCACGCTCAGCCTGCGGACGCTCAGCGAAACGGAGATCCGGCGTCGGCTGTTGGACTGAAGCAGGGCTACGGTCGGCATTTCCGAGGTTCTTGCCGACGCTACGGCCTAGCAGCCCTCGCGCGGTGGGAGATCGCTGGGGACATCTTCGAGATCGACGAACTCCGCCGCGAAGGCCCCGAAACGCTCGATGTCCGCCGCGTTCGAGGCGAGCCCGAGCGACGCGCGCACAGCGCCTCCGGAGGGAAGGCCGATCGTCTCGATGTAGTCGTCGAGTGTCATCCCCTCACCGAACTCGCCGCCGACGAGCGTCTCGCGGGAGATGGTCATGGCGATCTCTCCCGCCCCGGGATTGCAGAAGCAGCCGGTGCGCAGCGAGATCTGGTGCCGTCGCGCGACACGGTCGACGTAGCGCTCGTCGACGATGCGCCCGTCCGGGTGGAGGAAGTTAAACGCAACGGTGGCGCCACGCCGGTCGACGCCTTGCGGCCCGTAGAGCATCACTGCGGGCGCGCGGTTCCGGTGATGGAGCGACTCGAGCGCCGCCAGCAGCGAGGCTGCGAGTGTCTCGACGTGGGCGTGGATCGTGTCGATGCCGACCATTTCGAGGTGACGAAGCCCGATCTCGACCGCGGGAAGGTTGAGGAAGTCGACAGTGCCGTCCTCGAAGTGGCTCGGGCCGGCAGTCGACTGGTGCCAGTCTCGCTGGACGAACGCGGCGATCACCGTGCCGCCGGAGAACCACGGCCGCTCGAGCTTCTCGGCAGCGTCGCGGCGGGCGACGAGACAGCCGACGCCGGTGGGCCAGCCGAACATCTTGTAGAACGAGAGGGCGACGAAGTCGGGGTGGAAGCGGGAAAGGTCGAGCCGGTTCGTCGGCACGAAGGCGGCGGCGTCGAGCAGGACGTCCCAGCCGTGCGACTGCGCCTGTTCGATCCACTCGAGTGGATGCTGGACGCCGGAGAAGTTCGACTGCGCGGGATAGGCGAAGAGGTTGTGATGGCCGCCGCCGACCTCGGTCAGGTACCGCGGCAGCAGGCTCTCGTCTACGCGTAGGTCGGGGGCCGCGCTCGGGACGTACGTCGTCTCGGCGCCGCGGGCGCGGGCGAACTCGCGGATCCCGTTGACCGAGTTGTGGTTGTCGAAGGTGAGGAGGAAGCGGTCGCCGGCCTGAAACGGATACGCCTCTCCGACGAGCCGCAGCGCGCCGGTGGCGTTCGGCGTGAAGATCGCCATGTACTCCTCCGGCGAGGCGGCGAAGAACGTGAGTACTGCCGCGCGGGCCTGCTCGACCAGGTCGGTCATCGCCGCCGAAGTCGGGTTCTGCGAGTGGGGATTGCCGAAGACGTTCGCACGCAACAGCTCGAGGTGCTCCGCGAGTTGCGAGTCGGCGTACAGCCCGGCTCCGGTGTAGTCGAGGTAGACGTGACCGCGGGCGTCGAGGCGCC
>Ga0265338_10001956_pt1 | contig 32135 bp, 32 predicted proteins | sample 42126metaG_FD_193579 | JGI IMG/M metagenome (GOLD analysis project Ga0265338, IMG submission 193579) | Rhizosphere microbial communities from Carex aquatilis grown in University of Washington, Seatle, WA, United States - 4-21-26 metaG | ecosystem: Host-associated > Plants > Roots > Rhizosphere...
CGGTTTCGTCGCGGCTTGCCGCGTAGGTTCGGAGACATGACGGCACTCGTCCTCGCAGAAGCGGAGCCCGCGGTGCGCGGCTTCCTCGAGCGGCAGCTCCGGAACGACGGCTTCGACGTCTTCGCGTACGAGCGCGCCGAGCATCTGCCGCGCGCCGCGGATCCCGATCTCCTGCTCCTCGGGGACGCCGATGCGCTCGACCGTGGCCTTGTCCCCGACTGCCCGGTGATCGTGCTCGGCGGCGCAGATCCGGCCGCGCGCGTTCGCGCGCTCGAGCATGCGGACGACTGCCTCGCGCGCCCGTTCGTCTACGAGGAGCTTCTCGCGCGCATCCACGCGCTCCTGCGGCGCTGCCCACCGCGTGTCGAGCGCCTCGACGTCGGGCCGCTCTCCATCGACCGCGTGACGCGCCGGACGGTGGCGAACGGCGAGGACGTCGACCTGTCGGCGAAGGAGTTCGCGCTGCTCGTGAAGCTCGCGTCCGATCCCGACCGCGTCTTCACCCGCGAGCAGCTACTGCGCGACGTCTGGGGCTTCAGGACGTACGTGCCCACGCGCACGTTGGAGTCGCACGCATCCCGGATCCGCCGCAAGCTCGCGGCGGCCGGGCTCGACGAGTGGGTTGTGAACGCCTGGGGTGTGGGCTACAAGCTGCGCCCCGTGCTCGACTCGGCCTAGTGGAAGTGGCCCCAGTGGGTGGCGACGAGGAGGAGAACGAAGCCGAGGGCGAGGCCGAGGCCGCCGATCGTCTGCCCGATCCGCTTGCCGAACGGCGTCATTCCACCCACGAGTAGCGCGAGGCCGCCGACAAGGCCGAGCAGCTCTCCGACTTCGGCCAGCCGAAGGCCGGTGTGGTGCGCGATGTTGAGTGCGAGGAGTGTCATGCCCGGGTGATTCCCGGGGCCACGAAGAAACCCTCCTACAAGAGAGCGCCCTCCAGCCGAAGCAGCCATTCCTTCCGGTCGAGCCCGCCTCCGTAGCCGGTGAGGCTGCCGCTTGCGCCGACGACGCGGTGGCACGGGAGGACGATCGGCACGGGGTTCCGGTTCATGACCGTGCCGACGGCTCGCGCAGCCTTCGGCGCACCGACCCGGGCAGCGAGAGCACCGTACGTCGTCGTGTGGCCGTACTCGACGCGCGCGAGCTCGGCGAGGACGCGCTGATGGAACTCCGGCGCGGCGCGGAGGTCGAGCGGGAGGTCGAACGCATGCCGGCGTCCCTCGAAATACTCGTCGAGCTCGCGACGGACGTCGTCGAGCGCGGCGGGAGCGCGGAGGACGCGCGGGCCGAAGCGGCGCGCGAGGTCCTCGAGCTCCCGCTCGGGATCCGGGTCGAAGTGGACGCGGCAGAGGCCGCGGTCCGAGACGCCGACGAGCAGCTTCCCGACCGGCGTGTCGTCGAGGACGTCGTAGGCGACGTCGAGCTCTCCCGTCGCGGCCGCGGCGGCGCGGAAGCGGGCGTCGAGGGTGGCGGGAACTCCGGTCATTGGCCGTCCTTCTCCTTTCGCAATCGCCGCACTCCGGCGGAGGCGGCCTGGCGCGCTGCGTCCTCACTCGAGCCGAGGGCGGCGCCGATCTCGTCGTAGTCGAGCGAGTAGCCGTAGCGGAGCACGACTGCCGCACGCTCCTTCGGCGGAAGCGCATCTGTGAGCGGCGCGAGCTCCTCGAAAGCGGGGCGCGGATCTTCACTTCCCGGCTCGACAGCGAGATCCGCCGCAGGCCGATCGCGTCGCGTCGCGTCGACGAGCGTGTTCGCCGCGATCGTCAGCACCCACGCGCGCAGGTGCTCGCCGTGCTCGAGCCGGCCGTACGCCCGCAGCGCGCGAAGGAACGTCTCCTGGAAGAGGTCGTCGGCGCGGTCGCGGCCGGCCCGGCGGCGGAGGAAGGCGAGAACTTCGCCGTTGTGCGCTTCGTAGAACCGCTCGAAGGGAGGAACCGTTGCGACCGCCATCTAGTCATCAAACGTACTCGCCCCCCTCAATGTGAGGTCAAGATGTGAGGTTCATGCAGGTCGCGGTGGTGGGACATGTCGAGTGGGTCGAGTTCGCGCGCGTCGACGAGCTGCCGTCCGCCGGCGAGATCGTTCACGCGCGCGAGTCGTGGGAAGAGGCGGCGGGCGGCGGGGCGGTGGCAGCCGTTCAGCTCGCGAATCTCGCCGGGTCGTGCCTGTTCTTCACGGCGCTCGCCGACGACGAGCACGGCCGGCGTTCGAAGACGGAGCTCGAGGCCCGCGGTGTCACGGTCCACGCCGGTCGTGCCTCCGCGCCGCAGCGACGCGCGTTCACCCACCTCGACGACGGCGGCGAGCGGACGATCACGGTGATCGGGGAGAAGCTCCGGCCCTCCGGCGAGGATGCCTCACTGCCGTGGGAGGAGCTCTCCCGCTGCGACGCGGTGTTTTTCACCGGCGGCGACATCGCCGCGCTGCATGCGGCTCGGCGCGCGAAGGTGCTTGTCGCGACCTCGCGCGAGTTGACGACGCTTCGCAGCGCCGGCGTGCAGATCGACGTCCTCGTGGGGAGCGGGGAGGACGCCGGCGAGCGCTTCGAGCCGGGCGAGCTCGATCCACCGCCGGGGATCGTCGTCACGACCGCGGGCGGGCTTGGCGGCTGGATCCGTCCCGGCGGTCCGTTCCGGGCGGCCCCGATCCCCGGCCCGGTGGCCGACGCGTACGGGTGCGGCGACTGCTTCGCTGCGGGCGTCACGTATGGGCTCGGCCGGGGGCTGCCCGTTGACGAGGCGGCGGCGATCGGCGCGCGCTGCGGCGCCACGGTGCTGACGAGCAAGGGACCCTACGAAAGGCAGTTGACCGCCTCAGATCTCTGATTCGCTGGACAAAGTGGGTTTTGGTGGGGTAAAGTGGGGCACAGTGGCGCGAGAGGGAGAGCTGCCCCATGCTCCTTGGCGAATACGAGCACACCATCGACGACAAGAATCGCGTGACGCTTCCGGCGAAGTTCCGGCAAGCGTTTGAGGATGGGTGCGTCGTCACGAAGGGGTTCGAGGGTTGCCTCTTCGCGTGGCCCCCGGGGAACTGGGAGAACTACAAGAACGCCTTTCTCTCTCCGCTCAACCCGCTGAGCGTGGAAAGCCGGCGGATGCATCGCAGGTTCTACGCCGGCGCGACCGAGACAGCGCCGGACAAGCAGGGCCGCGTGACCATTACGCCTGCGCTCATGGCTCACGCACAGCTCGGCCGGGACGTAGTCGTCGCCGGAGTCAACGACCACGTCGAGATCTGGGACCGCGACGCCTGGCGCCGCGAGCTCTCCGAAGTCGAAGGGAGTGCTGAGGATGTTGCCGAACGTCTCGCAGCCCATAACAGCTGACCACGTCCCCGTTCTCGCCGAGGAGGTGCGGGCGGGCCTCGCTGTGCGGCCGGGCGACTCGGTCATCGACGCGACCTTCGGCGCCGGCGGCCATGCCGCGCTCCTCGCCGCCGACCTCGCCGGCCGCGGGAAGCTGACCGCGATCGACCGCGACCCCTCCGCGCGCACGTACTTCGAGCAGCTCGAGAAGCGGTTCAGCATCAACGCCCGCCTCCTGCGCGGCGACTTCGGGATTGTCCTGCCGCAGCTCGCGGCGAACGGCGTCCGCGCCGACGCGATCCTCCTCGACCTCGGCGTTTCCTCGATGCAGGTCGACCAGCCCGAGCGCGGGTTCTCCTATGCCGTCGATGCGCCGCTCGACATGCGGATGGACCCGACGCAGGAGGAGAGCGCCTGCGACCTCGTCAACACATGGAGCGAGCGCGACCTCGCGACGATCTTCCGTCGCTACGGCGAAGAGCGTTATGCGAAGCAGATCGCGCGCGCGATCGTCCGGCGGCGGCGCGAGCAGCCGTTCGAGCGGACGGGCGAGCTCGTCGACACGATCAAGGCGGCGATCCCGGCACCAGCGCGGTTCGGCGAGGGCCATCCGGCGAAGCGTGTCTTCCAGGCGCTCCGGATCGCAGTGAACGGCGAGCTCGATTCGCTCGCGGCCGCGCTGCCCGCGGCGCTCGAGATGCTCAGGCCCGGCGGCCGGCTGGGCGTGATCTCCTTCCACTCGCTCGAGGACCGGATCGTCAAGCGCTTCCTGCGTGAGCGGGAGCGCGGCTGCACGTGCCCGCCCGACTTCCCGGTCTGCGTCTGCGGGCACGAGCCGGAGCTGCGCGCCGTGCAGCGGCGGCCGGTCCGCCCCGGCGAGGCCGAGCTCGCTGCGAACCCGCGCTCGTCGTCGGCGCGCCTGCGCGTCGCGATCAAGACAGAGGCCGGCTAGATGTCCGCCGTCGAGTCCTGGTTCGCACCAGCAGCCGCTGCGGTCGCGGAGCCGCTTCCGAGGCCACGGCCGCGGCGTGCGCCCGCGAAGCCGAGGGCGCGGCAGCGGCGGGGGGCGCAGCGCGTCTTCCGCGTTCGCGCATCTCTTGTCTGGATGGCCGTTTTCGCGGTCCTGCTCGTCGGTGTCGTGGCCGTCAACGTCGCGGTCCTCCGCGCGCACGTCTCGGTCAACGACCTCGACACGAAGATCGGACAACTCCAGCGGGAGAACGCCAATCTCGCCTCGCGGTACGCGAGCGCCACCGCCGCGCCGCGTGTCGAAGCGGCAGCCCGCCGGGCGGGGCTCATCCCGGCGCCGGGAGTCGACACCACGCTCCTGGACATGGGTAGCGGCAAGTGAGCCGGGTCCGCGCGAAGCTCGTCAACCAGCGGCTCCGCCTCCTCTTCCTTCTCATCCTCCTGACGTTCGGGGCCCTGGCGGCGCGTACCGCGTACTTGCAGACCGTGCGGGCCTCGTCGCTCGCCGCGGCGGCGACGGCGCAGACGAAGATGGCGGCCGTCACGCAGGCAATGCGCGGCACGATCTTCGACCGCATGGGAACGCCGCTCGCGATCGGCGAGCAGACGACCGACGTGATCGCCGATCCGATGCAGATCTCCGACCCGCGGACCGAGGCGACTGTCGTGGCGAAGACACTCGGGATCTCGCGGAAGGCGGTTCTCCGGCAGCTCTCCGATCGCAGCGTCGGCTTCGTCTACGTCGAGCGGAAGGCGCCCGGGGCGAAGGCTGCCGCTCTCGCGCAGAAGCAGCTCACGGGCTTCACGTTCCAACCCGACCAGGAGCGGGTGTATCCGCAGGGAACGGTCGCAGCGCCGGTGCTCGGCTACGTCGGCACCGACAACAAGGGCCTCGCAGGTCTCGAGTTCGCGCTCAACACGGAGCTCTCGGGGCGGCCGGGAAAGGCGACGATCGTCCGGGATGCGACCGGCCAGGTCGTCGAGACGCAGCAGACCCAGCCGGTCCGCAACGGCAAGAACGTCTTCCTCACGCTCGACAGCCGCATCCAGGCGAACGCCGAGCAGATCCTCCAGCAGACGGTAGACCAGTGGCACGCGAAGGACGCCACGGCGATCGTCATGGACCCGCGCACCGGCGCGATCCTCGCGATGGCGCAGGAGCCCGGCTACGACGCGAGCAGCTACCCGCATGCCTTTGCGCGCGGCTTGACCGTCAACCACGCGGTCGACGACGTCTTCGAGCCCGGCTCGGTGTTCAAGGTCGTGACGATCGGCGGCGCGCTCTCGCAGCACGACATCACGCCGAACTCGGTCTTCACCGTCCCCGGCTCGCTGCACGTCGCCGATCGCGTCATCCACGACGCCGAGTCGCACGGCACCGAGCGGCTGCACGTCTGGCAGATCCTGCAGCGCTCGTCGAACATCGGCACGGACGAGATCGCGGCGAAGTACCTCGGCCACGCGGGGATGCTGAAGTGGATGGCCCGTTTCGGCTTCGGGAAGCCGACCGGCGTGGGCTTCCCGAGCGAGAGCTCCGGGATCCTGCCGTCGTACTGGTCCGGTTCCACGATCGGCACCGTTCCGATCGGCCAAGGCGTCTCGGTCACGGCGATCCAGCTCGCGGCGGCGTACTCGGCCATCGCCAACGGCGGCGTCTGGAACCGGCCGCATCTCGTCGATCATGTCGCCGGCGAGAGCCGCGCGCCCGTGCGGCATCGCCGCGTGCTTGCTCCGGCGGTCGACAAGGAGTTGCGCCACATGCTCAAGGGCGTCGTCTCCGACCAGGGAACGGCCGCGCTCGCCGCGATCCCCGGCTACAGCGTCGCCGGCAAGACGGGGACGGCGCAGAAGCCTGGCCCGTACGGGTACCTCCCGGGCAAGTACGTCGCGACGTTCGTCGGAATGGTGCCGTCCGCCGCGCCGCGGCTCGTCGTCCTCGTGAGCGTCGACGAGCCGCAGGGGGAGATCTACGGCGGTCTCGTCGCAGCGCCGGCGTTCGAGCAGATCGCGTCGTTCGACCTCCAGTACCTCGGCGTCCCGCCCGACCTGCCCATCAAGTGAGCTCCGTCATCGTCGTCACCGGCCCGACCGGGGTGGGGAAGACGACCGTCGCGAACGAGATGACCGAGGTGCTCGAAGAGCGCGGGGTTGCGTTCGGCTTCTTCGACCCCGACGCGATCCACTTCCGTCCGGTGCAGGACGGCGACCGCTTTGGGATGCGCGTCTGGCTCGGAGCGCTCCACGCCGCATGGCCACTGATGGAGGTCGACAGACTCGTGGTGCCTCTCGTCATCGAGGAGAGGGCGTCGGCCGAGCGCCTCGTTCCCGGGTCGGCGTTGACGATCGCGCGGCTTACGGCGGTGATGGAGACGATCGCCGACCGGATTCGGCGGCGCGAGATCGGCGCCGGAGGCGACTGGCATCTCGCCCGCGCACAGGAGCTCGAGGAGCACTGGCGCGACCATCCGGTCGAGGACTTCCTCGTCGACACCGACGGCCGGGACGTCCGCTCGGTCGCCGTCGAGGTTCTGACGCGAAGTGGCTGGATATAGTCGCCGCCGATGAAGCTCGAGCGTCTGGTCGGAACGCTCGACCCACTCGAAGTCCACGGCGCCGCCGATGTCGAGGTGCGCGATCTCGCCTACGACGCGCGAGCGGTCGTTCCCGGAGCGCTGTTCTTCTGCGTGCCCGGCTCGCGCGCCGACGGCCATGACTTTGCGGCCGACGCGGTCGCGGCCGGCGCCGTAGCACTCGTCGTCGAGCGGGAGCTCGACCTTGCGGTGCCGCAGATCGTCGTCGCGGACGCGCGTGCGGCTATGGCGCCCGCGGCGGACGTCTTCTTTGGCGAGCCGACGAATGAGCTCGAGGTCGTCGGCGTGACGGGGACGAGCGGGAAGACGACGACGACCTTCCTCCTCTTCGCGATCCTCGCCGCCGCCGGGCGGAGACCGGGCTTGCTCGGCACGATCGAGGCGCGCGTCGGCGGCGAGCGGCGCGGCGTCGTGCGGACGACGCCGGAGGCGATCGACCTGCAGCGAATTCTCCGCGAGATGCTCGACGCCGGCGACCGCACATGCGCGATGGAAGCGTCGTCACACGCGTCCGTCCTCCACCGGCTCGACCGCGTCCGCTTCCGCGTCCTCGTGTTCACGAACCTCAGCCAGGATCACCTCGACTTCCACGGCGACATGGAGACGTACTTCCAGGCGAAGCGGCGGCTCTTTCTCGAGGAGCCGCGGCCGACCGCGGTCGTGAACGCCGGAGACGAGTACGGCAGGCGGCTCGCGGCGGAGCTACCCGACGTGATCACGTTCGACGCGGCCGATGCGACGGCGCTCGACGGAATCGGCCTCAAGCTCCGCGGTCGCTTCAACCTCGAGAACGCGCTCGGAGCCGCGCTCGCGGCGCGCGAGCTCGGCTGCGACGACGACGCGATCCGCCGCGGTCTCGAGTCGGTGCGCGGCGTGCCGGGCCGCTTCGAGTCGGTCGACGCCGGCCAGCCGTTCCACGTCATCGTCGACTACGCGCACAAGCCGGATGCGCTCGAGAAGGTGCTCCGCGCGTCGCGCGAGCTCGCGGACGGCAACCGCGTGATCGTCGTCGTCGGCGCCGGCGGCGACCGTGACCGCGGCAAGCGTCCGCTCATGGGAAAGCTCGCCGCCGAGCTCGCCGACGTCGCGATCGTGACGTCCGACAACCCGCGGAGCGAGGATCCCGAGGCGATCGTCGCCGAGGTCGTCGCGGGAGCCGAGCGCCCGGTCGAGGTTGAAGTAGACCGCGCCACCGCGATCGCGCGCGCGGTCGAGCTCGCGACTTCCGGCGACGTCGTCCTCATCGCGGGCAAGGGCGCGGAGCAGGGCCAGGAGTTCGCCGATCGCACGATCCCGTTCGACGACCGCGAGGCTGCGAAGGAGGCGCTCGCGTGATCCCGTTGACGCTCGCGGAGGTGCGCGCGCTCGCCCCGGGGAGGCTCGAGGGCGACGCTGACACGATCACCGGCGTCGAGGTCGACTCGCGGCGCGTCCAGCCCGGCGATCTCTTCGTGGTCGTCTCCCGCGGCGAGGAGTTCCTCGACGACGCGCGCGCCCGCGGCGCTGCGGCGACGCTCGTCCCCGACGACGCGCACGCCGCGCTCGCCGCGCTCGCCGGTGCCGTCCGCGCCCGGAGCGATGCTCAGGTCGTGGCGATCACGGGCTCGGTGGGGAAGACCTCAACGAAGGACATCCTCGCGGCGCTGCTGCGGCCGCACCGGCGCACGGTCGCGGCGGCGGACGGCTTCAACAACGAGATCGGCCTCCCGCTCACGCTCTGCCGGATCGAGCCCGATACCGAGGTCGTCGTGACGGAGATGGCGATGCGCGGCCTAGGGCAGATTCGCGACCTCGCGCGGATCGCGCGGCCGCATGTCGGCGTCATCACCTCGATCGCGCCCGTTCACCTTGAGCTACTCGGCAGCCTCGAGAACATCGCCCGGGCGAAGGCGGAGCTGCTCGAGGAGCTCGAACCGGGCTCCGTTGCCGTGCTTCCGGAAGACGCGCCTGTGCTCGAGCCGTTCGTCCCCGACGGGCTCGACGTCCGCCGCTTCGGCACGCCGGAGTCGACGGTGAGGAACGGGCGCACGCGCGTGCGCTGGCACGGGCGCGATGTCGTCTTCGGGTTCACGGCGCGTCATCAGGTAGCGAACGCCGCCGCAGCTCTGACGGCGGCTGAGGCGCTCGGCCTCGAGCCGCCGCGCGAGCCGGTCGACGTCGAGTTCTCCCGGTTGCGCTCTCAGGAGGTGCAGCTCTCGGGCGGCGGTCTCCTCGTGAACGACGCCTGGAACGCGAACCCTGTCGCCATGCGCGCCGCGCTCGCGCATCTCCTCGAGCGGGCGGACGGGCGGCGAACGGTCGCGGTGCTCGGCGACATGGCCGAGCTCGGGCCCGAAGCGCCGCGGTTCCACGCCGAGATCGGCGAGGCGGCGGCGGAAGTCGACGTCGTCGTCGGCGTGGGTGAGCTCGCGCGCGGCTACCGGCCGGACGAGTGGGCCGCGACGGCGGCCGAGGCGGTCGAGCTCGTGACGCGTCTCGTGCGGCCCGGCGACGCGATCCTCGTGAAGGGCTCGCGCTCGGTCGGGCTGGAAGTCGTCGCGGACGCGCTTCTGGAGCCGCGGTCGTGATCCGCGTCCTCATCGCCGCCGGCGTCGCCCTCGTCGTGTCGATCGCGATCGGGCCGCGCTTCATTGAGTTCCTCCGCCGCAACGAGTTCGGGCAGCACATCCGCGAGGAGGGGCCGAAGCACCACCTCGCCAAGCAGGGAACGCCGACGATGGGCGGCCTGCTCATCCTCTTCGCGGCGACGGTTGGTTTCCTGCCCGTGAACCACTACCCCGGGCTGCGGGCTCTCACCGTCCTGTTCACCGCGCTGGCCTGCGGGGCGATCGGCTTCCTCGACGACTTCATCAAGCTCACTCACAGGCGGTCGCTCGGTCTCTCGGGTCGCTGGAAGCTCGTCCTTCTTGCGGTCGTGACGGCCGTCGTGGGCATCGTGGCGCACCACCTCCACCTGAGCACCGGCGTCTATCTACCCGTCGTCGACGTCTGGGTGCCGCTGTCATATGCGTGGTATCCGTTCCTCTTCCTCGTCATTGGCGGCGCTTCGAACGGGACGAACCTCGCCGACGGCGCCGATGGTTTGCTCGCGGGGACGGCGATCGTCGCGCTGTTCACGTTTACGGCGATGAACGTCGTCTCGTACGTCCGGTCGGGCCGCCTCCCGACCGACCGCAACGTGACGAAACTCGATCTCGCGATCGTCGGTGCGGCGCTGATCGGGGCGGCCATCGGCTTCCTGTGGTTCAACGCCTTCCCGGCCGAGATGCAGATGGGCGACACCGGTTCGATGGCCTTCGGCGGCGCGCTGGCGGCGTTCGCGATCATGATGAAGGTGGAGGTGCTTCTCCTCCTGCTCGGCGGGATCTTCGTGATCGAAGCGCTCTCGGTGATGATCCAGGTCTTCTCGTTCAAGCGATTCGGCAAGCGCGTGTTCCTCATGGCGCCGATCCACCACCACTTCGAGATGAAGGCGTGGTCCGAGACGAAGATCATGGTGCGCTTCTGGATCGTCGCCGGCTTGCTGTGCGCGGCCGGGTTCGCGCTCTACTACCGGTACTACTTCGGGCATTGATCAGCGAGGTCGACGAGGCGCTGCTCGCGGCCGCGCAACTCCAGGCGGACGACGACGTGCTCATCCTCGGCGGCGCAGCGCTCGCCCTCGGCGCTCACACGCGGGTCCCGGACGGCTGGGTCTATGTCGTGCGGCGCGAGGTGGACGAGCTCGAGGAACTGCTCAGCGAGGCGCATGCGGTCGGCGCGCCCGGCGTTGCGTATCTAGTCGGGGAGGCGGCGGTGCTGCCGTTGCCGGACCACGCCGTCGCCGCCGCGCTCGGGCGCGTGCCGTCGGAAGACGGCGCTCCGGAGGTCGCCGCTGCCGAGCTCGCACGAGTCCTCGCCGCGGGTGGGCGCGTGGCGCTGGCCGAACCGGGACGCCCCGCCGCCGACGCGATGGCCGAGGCGCTCGAGAGCGCGGGGTTCGGCGACATCACGCTCGCGGAGGTCGGAGACGAAGTCCTCGTCACCGCCACCCGCAAGTGAGGATGCAGGCCCCGCACGGCGAACCCGTAAGGCATCCGCAACAAAGCCTCGACAGTCTCTCCGCAATCGCGCATCTACCCTGACCGCAGGGGCTCTCCGCCCCCCGGTGGGGGGGTGCGTGCGCTGTGACCGGGGCACGTCCCGAAGTCGCACGGCCGTCCGGGACATGGCTGCCGCACCGGGCGCTCGTGATCGGGCTCGCGCGCTCCGGCCAGGCGGCCGCTCTCGCGCTCGCGCGGCGAGGCGTCGCCACCGTCGCCGTCGACCGCTCCTCCAGCGTCGACCCCGGAAGGCTCGCCGGCTCCGGCGTCGAAGTCCACCTCGGAACGGAGGAGGAGTCGTTGCTCGAGGGCGTGGAGCTCGTCGTCAAGAGCCCCGGCGTGCCGGGGGAGTCACCGCTAGCCGCTGCGGCGCGGCGGCGTAGCATCCCGCTCTGGAGCGAGGTCGAGCTCGGCTACCGGCTCCTCCCGGCCGGGGCGCGCCTCATCGGCGTGACAGGCACGAACGGGAAGACGACGACGACCGAGCTGCTCGGCGCGATCCTTCGCGCGGACGATCGCGCGACCGAAGTGGCGGGCAACGTCGGCCGTCCGCTCACCGATGCGGCGGAGACGGCTGGGCCCGAGTCGTGGGTCGTCTGCGAGCTCTCGAGCTTCCAGCTCGAGGACGTCGACTCGCTCGCCTGCGACGTCGCCGTGCTCCTCAACCTCGAGCCGGATCACCTCGACCGGCACCGCAGTTTCGAGGCGTACCGCGACGCGAAGCTCCGCATCTTCGAGCGCGCCCGCGCCAGCGTCGTTCCGCGCGGCTTCGGATGTGACGGGATCGAGTTCTCCGCCGATGACGAGCTGCCCGCCGAGCCGCTCATCCCAGGCCGCCACAACCGGGAGAACGCCGCTGCCGCGACCGCAGCCGCCCGCGCCGCCGGCGTCCCGGATGAGGCGATCGCCGAGGCGCTGCGCACGTTCCCCGGTGTGCCGCACCGGCTCGAGCTCGTGCGCGAGCTTCACGGTGTCCGCTGGATCAACGACTCGAAGGCAACCAACACCGCCGCGGCCCGCCGTGGTGTCGCCGCGTACGACGCCCCGCTCCACCTCATCCTCGGCGGTTCGCTCAAGGGAGAGGACTTCGGCCCGTTCGCGCGCGACCTGCCGGGCAACGTCGCCTCGATCCACCTCATCGGGGAGGCGACCGCTCAGCTTGCCGCCGCCCTCGACGCCGCCGGTCGCCCGTACGACTCCGACGGCGACCTCGCCACCGCCGTCGCGCGCGCGGCCGCTGCCGCGCAACCGGGCGACGTCGTTCTCCTCTCGCCGGCGTGCGCGAGCTACGACCAGTTCGCGAACTTCGAGGAACGCGGCGACACGTTCCGGCGGCTCGTCGAGGAGCTGGCATGAGCGAGAACAAGACCAAGAAGCCAAAGCCGCTCCAGTTCGAGTGGAACCTCGTCGTTCTCGTCACGACGGCGCTCACCCTGTTCGGCCTCGTGATGGTCTACAGCGCGACGTCCGGGTCGGCCGTGCTCGGACACGGAAACCCGCAGGGCTACGTCGAGCGGCAGGCGCTCTTCGCGCTTGGCGGCCTCGCTGTCCTCTTGGTGCTCTCGCGGCTCGACCTGCAGAAGCTCCGCGCACTCGCGCCGAGCCTGCTCATCACCGCGCTCATTCTCTGCCTCGGCGTGCTCGCGGTCGGGACGCGCGTGAACGGCGCGCGCCGCTGGGTCGGGGTCGGGCCGCTCCTCTTCCAGCCCTCCGAGTTTGCGAAGCTCGCGCTCGTCGTCTGGGTTGCCGCGTATCTCTCGCGCAAGGCGGCGCCCCGCACCCTCAAACAGCTCGCCAAGCCTGTCGGCGCGGTCGGCCTGGGCTTCGCCGGGCTCGTGCTCCTCGAGCCGGATCTCGGGACGGCGCTCGTGATCATGCTCGTCGTCGGGGCGATCCTTCTCGTCTCGGGCACGCGGATGTCCCTCCTCGCGACGGCGTACGGAATCGTCATCGCCCTCGCCGGCATCGCCGCATGGTCGTCGCCGTACCGGCGCGACCGCCTGCTCACGTTCCTCGACCCATGGAAGGATCCGAGCGGCGCCGGCCTCCAGAACGTGCAGGCGCTCATCAGTCTCGGCTCGGGCGGCATTTTCGGTGCCGGCCCGGGGAACGGCACGGCGCCGCTCCGGTATCTCCCCGAGGCGCCGACCGACATGATGGCCGCGGTCATCGGCGGACAGTTCGGCCTCGTCGGGATGACGCTCGTCCTGCTCGCGTTCTGCGCGTTCGCCTACGCGGGGATCCGGCTCGCGCTCGCGTGCAAGGATCCGTTCGCGAAACGGCTCGCCGCGGGCGTCACCGCCCTCGTCTGCGGCCAGGCTGCGATCAACATCGCGGCCGTCGTCGGAGCCGCTCCGCTGACCGGAATCCCGCTTCCGTTCCTCTCCTACGGAGGGTCGAGCCTCATCGTGATGCTCGGCTCCGTCGGCGTGCTCCTTAACATCGCACGTAATGGCGGACGAGCGGCAGCTGCGGTGCCTGATCGCGGCCGGGGGGACGGTCGGACACGTCGCGCCGGCGCTCGCAGTCGCGGAAGCGCTCCAGCGCCGCGGCGCGCTCGTGACGTTCGCCGGCTCGCCTGACCGCGTCGAGGCGACGCTCGTCCCCGAGCGCGGCTACCTGTTCGATTCCTTCGCCGTGTCCGGGCTGCCGCGGCGGCCCGGTCTCGCGCTCGTGCGCGCGGCTGCGCAAGCGCTCGCGGCCCCGACCTCGTGCCTCCGGATCCTGCGCAAGCGGCGCCCTGACGTCGTGCTCGGCGCCGGCGGCTATGTCGCCGGGCCGATGGTGCTCGCCGCGCGCCTGCGCGGGATCCCGTGCGCCATCACCGAGGCCGATGCGCATCTTGGGCTCGCGAACCGGCTCGCCGCACCGCTCGCCGACCGTGTCTTCCTCGCGCTGCCCGTTGGGCGCGACGGGGAGAAGTACCGGCCGGTCGGGAGGCCGATCCCGGCGGCCTCGCACCCGCGCCCGCGCGCCGACGCGCGCGCCGCGCTCGGCCTCGCGCCCGACGCGCCGGTCGTTCTTGTCTTCGGCGGATCGCTCGGCGCCCGCCTGCTCAACGAGGTCGCGCTCGACGCGTGGGCCGAGTCGGGTCCCGCCGTCATCCACCTCTGCGGCGAGCGCGACTATCCCGAGCTGCAGGGACGCGTCACGCGGGCCGACTACGTCCTCCGGCCGTTCATGGAGGAGATCGGCGTCGCGTACGGCGCAGCTGACATCGTGCTCGCACGCGCCGGCGGCTCCGTCTGGGAACTCGCCGCCGCAGGGCTGCCCGCCGTCCTCGTCCCGGGCGAGTTCGCGACGGGCGCGCACCAGGAGAAGAACGCGCGCTGGTTCGTCGAAGCCGGCGGCGCGGTCGTCGTCCCGGAGGCGGAGGCGAGCACGGCTCCTCGCGTCGTGGAGGAGCTGCTCGCAGACCGGCCCCGACTCGAGGCGATGGCCACGGCGATGCGCGCCGCCGCCAAGCCGAACGCAGCAGAGGAGATCGCCGATGAGCTCGTCGGCCTGGCTCGCCGGTAGACGCATCTGGATCGCCGGCATCGGCGGCGCCGGCATGAGCGGCTACGCGCTCCTCGCTCGCGCGTGGGGCGCCGAAGTCGCGGGCTGGGATCGTGTGGAGACGCCGTACCTCCGGCACCTCGACGGCGTCGCGGTCGAGATCTCGGCCGAGCCGCCGACCCCGCCGGACGGCTGGGAGGTCTACGTCTCGACCGCCTTCGCGGGCCAGGTCGATGGGAGGTCAAGAGCCGAGCTCCTCGCCGAGCTCGTCTCCCTCCGTCCCGCGATCGTTGTCGCCGGAGCGCACGGCAAGACGACGACGAGCGCCATGATCGCCTTCTGCCTCGACCGGCTCGGCCTCGATCCGGCGTTCCTCATCGGCGGCGAGATCCCTCAGCTCGACGGCAACGCGCGCGCGGGCGAGGGCTGGCTGGTCGTGGAGGGGGACGAGTCCGACCGCTCCGTCGGCGCGCTGAGGCCGCAGATCGCCGTCCTCCTCAACATCGACCTCGACCACCACACGGAGTTCGCGTCGCGTGCGGAGCTCGAGGCGTTTTTCGAGGAGTGGCTCACGGACGTGCCGCACGTCGTGCACTCCGAGGAGCTCGAGGCCGTCACGCTCGACCTCTCCGTGCTCGGCGAGCACAACCGCCGGAACGCGGCCGCGGCGCTCGCTGCGCTCGAGCTCGCCGGTGTTACGCGAGCCGACGCCGAGCGCGTCATCGTCGAGTTCACGGGAGCCGGGCGCCGGCTCGAGCCCAAAGGCGAGGTGGGCGGGGTGCGCGTCCTCGACAGCTACGCGCACCATCCCGCCGAGCTCGCAGCAGACATCGTCGCGGTGCGCAACGGAGGAAGGGTGATCGCGCTCTTCCAGCCGCACCTCTACTCCCGGACACTCCATCTCGCGCACGGCTTCGCTCACGCGCTCGCCGGCGCCGACGCTGCGTGTGTCACCGAGATCTATCCCGCCCGTGAGGCGCCGGTTCCCGGGGTGAGCGGGCGGCTGATCGTCGACGAGCTCGCGGTCGCACGGCCAGGGATGACGATCGGTTGGGCGCCGGAGCTCGAGAACGCCGCCGCGATCGTCGCGCGCTGGGCGAGGCCGGGCGACACGATCCTCACGCTCGGCGCCGGCGACGTCGACCGCGCGGCTGCGATGGTGCTGGAGCGGCTCGCGTGAAGGTCGAGGAGGGGGTCGCGCTCTCCCGCTACACGACGCTCGGGACCGGCGGTCCGGCACGCGCGTTCGCTCGGCCGGAGACGGCGGAAGATGTCGCCGAGCTCCTGCAGTGGGCGGCGGAGCGTGACATGGCCGTCGCGGTCGTCGGCCTCGGCTCGAACCTTCTCGCCGCCGACGCGGGCATCGACGCGCTCGTCCTCAAGCTCGGCGGCGATCTCGCCCGTGTCGAGGTCGAGGGCGACGTCATTCGCGCCGGCGCGGGAGCGGCGAACGCGGTCTGCCTCCACCGTGCCCGTGCGGCCGGCCTCGGCGGCTTCGAGTTCGCCTGTGCCATCCCCGGCACCATCGGAGGCGGAATCTGGATGAACGCCGGCGCGTACGGAAGGGACTTCTCGGCCGTGCTCGAGCGCGCGCTCGTCGCGACCATCGACGGCAGCGGCTGGCTGACGCCGGCCGAGCTGGGACTGTCGTACCGGCACTCCGACCTCAGGCACGGGCAGGTCGTCCTCGAGGTCGAGCTGCGGCTGCGGCCGCGGCCGAGCGAGGAGATCCGTGCGGAGGTGCGCGACCTGAACGCGCAGCGCAAGGCCGCCCAGCCGACGAACAAGCGCACGTTCGGCAGCGTCTTCAAGAACCCGGCCCACGAGCTGAGCGCGGGGCGGATGCTCGACGCATGCGGCCTGCGGGGCTACGCGATCGGCGGCGCGTGCATCTCCCCGAAGCATGCGAACTTCATCGAGAACGCCGGCGGCGCAACGACAGCCGACGCGCTCGCGCTCATGGCCGAGGCGCGGCGGCGCGCCCACGAGGAGTACGGCGTCGTGCTCGAGCACGAAGTCGAGTTCCTCGGCGACCTCCGCTTGCCCGACCTGTAGGAGCTTCGCCCGCTGCGGCGAAGTTCGGATGGTGCCCGCCGCGAAGGCGCTTCTCGCCGATATCCGGCTACGCCGGCCTTCTCCAATCGCGCTTCGGCGTGTCGCTCGGTTCGTTCCGTGGCGCCGTTCGCTGCTGGTTGGTACCGGCGTCGTCGCGATCGCCGCGGGAGGCTATGCAATCGCGCGCGAGACGTCGCTCTTCGCGATCCAGCGGGTGGATGTAGCCGGTGGTTCGGCGGCCGTCGACGCGAAGGTCGCGCGGGCGCTCGCGCCGCTCGTCGGCAAGAGCCTCGTCGGTCTCGATGGGACAGCGGTGCTGCAGCAGACAGATGCGCTTCCGACCGTTGTCAGCGCGACGTACGATCGCGCGTTCCCGAACACGCTCCGCGTGACGATCGTGCCGGAGCGCCCGGTTGCCGTTCTCCGCTCCGGCGCCACTGCCTGGATTGTCTCCGCGCGGGGTCGAGTGATTCGGCCGATCGTCGCGGGGCGCGCCCTGACGCTGCCGCGGATCTGGGCTGCGGCGAAGGCGCTGCGCGTAGGCGGCATGCTTCCGTTCAAGCTCGGTGTTCTCACGCGCGCTCTCACCGAGGCGGGCTCGTTGCGCCTGCGGATCGGAACAGTGGAGCTCGCGAGCGGCCAGCTGGTCTTCCACTTGCGATCCGGCCTCGCGCTCGTACTTGGAAGCCCAGCCAACGTCGCGCTCAAGGTCGCCGTGGCGGCGAAAGTGTTCCGCCAGCTCCCGCCCGGAACGCGAAGCATCGACGTGAGCGTCCCGAGCAGACCCGTGACGAGCATGTAGTAAAGCTCTAGTAGAGGTTGATGGTTAGAACGTCGACCTACGGTTGACACCGAGAGTTGCCGTGCTTACGATCCGGCTGGAGTCTGTAAAGAACCGCCCCAATCCTCTAGTAAAGGTTCAGGTCTGCCCATGAGCACGAGCGATGCATCCGGTAACTACCTCGCAGTAATCAAGGTCGTCGGCGCCGGTGGCGGCGGCACGAACGCCGTCAATCGCATGGTCGACGCCGGCCTCTCGGGAGTCGAGTTCATCGCCGTCAACACGGACGCACAGGCGCTGATGATGTGCGATGCCGACGTCAAGATCCACATCGGCTCCGCCGCGACCCGCGGTCTCGGTGCAGGCGCGGACCCGGCTGTCGGTCAGGCTGCCGCGCACGAGACGCGCGACGAGCTGAAAGAGGCGCTCAAGGGCGCCGACATGATCTTCATCACCGCCGGCGAGGGCGGCGGCACCGGCACCGGCGCCGCTCCGATCCTCGCAAGCCTCGGCCGCGAGCTCGGCGCGCTGACGGTCGGCGTCGTCACGAAGCCGTTCGCGTTCGAGGGACGGAAGCGCGCGCAGCAGGCGGAGCAGGGGATCGAGTCGCTCCGTGACCACGTCGACACGCTCATCGTGATCGAGAACGACCGGCTCCTGCAGGTCGTCGAGCGCCAGACGTCGGTCGTGGACGCGTTCCGGATGGCGGACGACGTCCTCCGGCAGGGCGTCCAGGGCATTACCGACCTCATCACCGTGCCCGGGCTCGTCAACCTCGACTTCGCCGACGTGCGCACGATCATGCGCGAGGCCGGCTCGGCCCTCATGGGCATCGGCTCCGCTCGCGGTGACAGCCGGGCGGCCGAGGCCGCGCGGTCGGCTGTCTCGTCGCCGCTCCTCGAGTCGTCGATCGACGGCGCGACCGGGATCCTCCTCAACATCACCGGCGGCCCGGAGATTGGGCTGTTCGAGGTGAACGAGGCGGCCGAGGTCGTCACCAGCGCAGCGGATCCGAACGCGAACATCATCTTCGGCGCGGTCATCGACGAGTCGATGGGCGAGGAGGTGCGCGTCACGGTGATTGCAACCGGCTTCGGCGGTCAGCGCAGACGCCGCCGCTCGTCTTCGGAGACGTCGGCGGGCGCCGGCGGTCGCGAGGAGTCGCTCGAAGTGCCCGCGTTTCTCCGCGAGGGTTAGGACTGATGTTTCGCTGTTCCGAGTAGGGGAACACGAACCCTGCCCTCAACAGGGTTGACTCCTCTCTCTCGAGGTCAACCCCACGACCCGGTCCGTCGCCCCGGCCCCTCTTCATGAGGAGTCGGGGCGACTCCGTTCCGGGGGCGGTTTTCCACTGAGTCGGCGGGGCGGGCTAGGTGACTAGGATCGCCGTGGTGCCTGAGACGCTTCTCCACACACCGCTCCGCGACAGGCACGTCGAGCTCGGCGCGAAGCTCGTCCCGTTCGCGGGCTGGGAGATGCCGGTGCAGTACGCCGGTGTGATCGAGGAGCACCGCGCAGTGCGCACCGACGCGGGCGCGTTCGACGTCTCACACATGGGCGAATTCGAAGTCGAAGGCCCGCACGCGCGCGACCTCCTGCAGTCGGCGCTCTCGAACGACGTCGATCGCATCCAGCCGGGCGAGGCGCAATACACGCTCCTCACGAACGGGAATGGAGGCATCGTCGACGATCTCATCGTCTACCGGCTCGACGAGTTCCGTTACCTCCTCGTCGTCAACGCGGGGAATCGCGAGATCGACTTCGCGTGGCTCAAGTCGCGCGAGATCCCCGGCTCAGACGTGCGCGACGTCTCCGACGAGTATGCGCTCATCGCCGTGCAGGGCCCGCGCGCGATCGAGCGCCTCGGCCTGCCGCTGGCGAAGCCGTTCACCTTCGCAGAGGCGACGATCGACGGCGTCGAGGTGATGGTCAACCGCACCGGCTACACGGGCGAGGACGGCTGCGAGCTCATGTGCATGGCCGAGGACGCGGTCGCGCTCTGGGACGCGGTGCTCGCACGCGGCGTCGTCCCGTGCGGGCTCGGCGCGCGCGACACCCTGCGGCTCGAGGTCTGCTATCCGCTCCACGGCAATGACATCGGCCCCGACACGGACGCAATCTCGGCCGGACTCGGCTGGGCCTGCGCGCTCGACAAGGAGTTCGAGGGCGTCGACGTCCTCCGCCGCGTGAAGGAGGACGGCCCGGAGCGCCGGCTCGTCGCCTTCGTGATGGAGGACAAGGCGATCCCGCGGCACGGCATGCGGATCGAAGGCGGGGGCGAGGTCACGTCCGGCACGCATTCGCCGATGCTCGAGGTCGGGATCGGGATGGCCTACGTCCCGGTCGCGCAGGCGAAACCCGGCACGGAGTTGACCATCGACGTGCGCGGCAAGCCGCGCGCCGCGCGCGTCGTCAAGAAGCCGATCTACAAGAGGGAGGACTGAGTGGCAGCCACCGAGAGCTATCCCGAGGATCTGAAGTACCACCCCGACCACGACTGGGCGCGCCTCGAAGGAGACGAGGCCGTACTCGGGATCACGTGGTTCGCCGCCGACTCGCTCGGCGAGCTCGTCCACTTCGAGGCGCCCGAGGTCGGGGCGACCGTCACGAAGGACCAGTCGTACGGCGAGGTCGAGTCGGTCAAGGCCGTCTCCGACGTCATCGCGCCGCTCTCGGGCGAGGTGCTCGAGGTCAACTCCGCCGTCGTCGACGCGCCGGAGACTGTGAACGACGATCCCTACGGCAACGGCTGGCTCATCCGCATCCGGCTGTCGGACACGTCGGAGGCAAACGCCCTGCTCGACGTCGAGGCCTATAAGCAGGTTCTTGCCGACTCGTGACGCAGGCGCATCCCTTTCTCGGTCTGACCGACTCCGATCGCGAGGAGATGCTCGCGACGATCGGTGTCGCCTCGGTGGACGAGTTGTTCCGCGACATCCCGCCGGGCGTTCGCCTCCAGCGGGAGCTCGACCTCGAGCCGGCGCTCTCGGAGCACGAGGTGTTCGCCCACCTCGCCGAGCTGGCGTCGCGGAACGTCCCCGCGGGCGGGCAGGAGCTCTCGTTCCTCGGCGCCGGGATCTACGACCACTACGTGCCCGCTGTCGTCGACGCGGTCATGCAGCGCGGCGAATTCCTCACCGCGTACACGCCGTACCAGCCGGAGATGAGCCAGGGCGTCCTCCAGGCGATCTTCGAATACCAGACAGCCATCTGCGAGCTGACCGGGATGGACGTCTCGAACGCGTCCGGCTACGACGGCACGACCGTCGCCGCCGACGCGTGTTTCGTCGCGAAGCACGCGACCGGCCGCAGCAAGATCGTGATCACCGAGGCGACGAATCCCCAGGTGCGCCAGGTCGTCAAGACGTATGCGCCCGGCTTCGGTCTCGGGATCGTCGAGGTGCCGCACTCTGATGGGGTCACGGATCCGGAACATGTCGCCCGTGCGGCGGTCGATGCGGCGGCCGTGATCTTCCAGCAGCCGAACTTCTTCGGCTGCCTCGAGGCGGCACCGGATCTCGCGGCCGCTGCCGCAGACGCGGGGGCGCTCGGGATCGTTCACGCGGACCCGCTCTCGCTTGGCGTGCTCGAGGCGCCGGGATGCTACGGCGCCGCGATGGCGATCGGCGAGGGCCAGGCCGCGGGGAACTTCCCGTCGTACGGCGGGCCGCACTACGGCTTCCTCGCCGCGCGCGAGCAGTTCATCCGCCGCATGCCGGGCAGGATCGTCGGCGAGACGGTCGACGCCGCGGGCGAGCGCGGCTATGTCCTCACCCTGCAGACCCGCGAGCAGCACATCCGGCGCGAGAAGGCCACGTCGAACATCACGACGAACCAGACGCTGCTCGCGCTCGGCGGCCTCGTCTATCTCACGTGGCTGGGGCCACAGGGAATCCGCGAGCTGGGGGAGACCTGCCTGTCGCTGGCTGCGTACGCGAAGCAACAGCTTGTGGAGCAAGCGGGCCTCGAGCTCGTGTTCTCCAATCAGGCAACGTTCAAGGAGTTTGCCGTGCGCGTCGGACGGAACGCGCGCGATGTCGTCGCCGCGGCGCGCGAGCGCGGCGTCCATCCCGGCTACGCGCTCGGCCGCGACTACGAAGGCATGGACGATGTCCTCCTCGTCGCCGTGACCGAGCGGCGCACGCCGGCGGAGATCGACCGGCTCGCCGAGGTTCTCGCGGAGGTGACGGCGTGAAGCTGATCTACGAGAAGTCGCAGCCGGGCCGCCGCGCGTCGACCGTTGCGCGGCCGGAGGGTTTACCCGAGGCGCACGTCCCGGAAGAGCTGCGGCGCCAGGAGCCGCCGCGCCTGCCCGAGGTGCCGGAGTTCGAGCTCATGCGCCACTTCACCGAGCTCTCGACACGCAACTTCGGCGTCGACACGGGCTTCTATCCGCTCGGCTCGTGCACGATGAAGTACAACCCGCGCATCAACGAGCGGCTCGCGGCGCTGCCCGGCTTCGCGGCGCTTCACCCGCTGCAGGAGGAGAGCGGCGCCCAGGGCGCGCTCGAGCTCATGTGGCGCCTGCAGGAGATCCTCGCGGAGGTGACGGGTCTCGACGCGGTCTCGCTCCAGCCCGCCGCCGGCTCGCAGGGAGAGCTGACCGGCCTCATGCTCGTCCGCGCGTACTTCGAGGCAAAGGGAGAAGGGGAGCAGCGACGCAAGGTCGTCGTCCCCGACACAGCGCACGGGACGAATCCCGCCTCCGTGACGATGACCGGCTTCGAGATGACGCGCGTGCAGACAGACGCGCGCGGCAACATCGACGTCGAGGATCTCCGCGCCAAAGTCGACGAGAGCACCGCGGCGCTGATGCTCACGAACCCGTCGACGCTCGGTCTGTTCGACGAGAACATCGAGGAGATCGAGCGGATCTTCCACGGCACCGGTGCCCTCATGTATTACGACGGCGCGAATCTCAACGCGGTGTGCGGGATCTCGCGGCCGGGCGACATGGGCTTCGACGTCGTCCACATCAACCTTCACAAGACGTTCTCGCAGCCGCACGGCGGCGGGGGGCCGGGAGGCGGGCCGATCGCGGTGCGCGACATTCTCGAGCCGTTCCTCCCGGTGCCGGCCGTGATCCGCAAGGACGACGGGAGCTTCGGCTTGGACTTCGACCGTCCGCAGACGATCGGCAAGGTGCGCGCGTTCACCGGGCCTTTTGGTGTGTTTGTCCGGTCATACGCGTTCCTCCGCATGTGGGGCGACCGGCTGCGCGAGATGTCGGAGGCGGCGGTGCTCAACGCGAACTACGTCCTCGCGCGGCTGAAGGACGCGTACGACCTCGAGTTCGACCGCCTCTGCATGCACGAGTTCGTCCTTTCCGCCCGGACGATGAAGAAGGAGCACGGGTGCACCGCACTCGACGTCGCGAAGCGGCTCATGGACTACGGCTTCCACCCGCCGACGATCTACTTCCCGCTCATCGTTCCCGAGGCGCTGATGATCGAGCCGACGGAGTCGGAGACGAAGGAGACGCTCGACGCGTTCTGCGAGGCGATGCTCGCGATCGCACGCGAGGCGGCGGAGGAGCCGGAACTGCTGAAGGAGGCTCCGCACAACCGTCCCGTGAAGCGGCTCGACGAGGTGCGGGCCGCGAAGCAGCAGATCGTGAAGTACGGGTTCGAGGATGCGAAGGAGCCGAGCGGCGTCTAGCGCGGTGGCTCAGTCGTCGGAAGCCACGACGACGTGCAGCGAACCGCTGCTGCGATCCAGTACGACGAACTCATGGAAGCCCATTGAGCCTACCCAGAATCCTTCAACCTCCTCCTCGGCGGGGTTGTCGAGTTGGAAGACAGATCCTGATCTCAGCAACTCGTAGACAGGTTCCAAACGGAGCAGCGCGTCTTCTGGCTGTCTGTAGTCGCTGTCGGACCACTCCTGCTCCCTCGCCCACTTGTCGATCACCGCGACCGCATCGTTCGGACTAATCGGCCGGAAGCGGTCTACGTTGATTGCGTCGAGGGGCCACTTTCCGTGAATCCGGTGTTCAAGCCAAATCGGATGTGGCGGAGCCGGCGAGGTGGCAAAGTCCCAGGCATACGCATCAGAGGCGATGAGCTCCGCCAAGATCGCGCGGTCGTCGTGTGCTACGTCGAATGTGAAGCGCTCCAGGTGCACCCACATATACGTGCCTTCGCCCATCCGAACACTGTCGTGATTGACGAACTCAACGGGCACGAGCAGTAACCCTCGGCGTCGCTGCGAGCTGGCCGCACGCCGCTTCGATGTCCCGGCCGCGGGTCAGGCGCACGGTCACGGGAACGTGCGCCTTCTCGAGCTCCCAGCGGAACGTGCCGATCGTCTCCCGCGACGAGCCCTCGAAGAGGCCCCCTGCCGCCGTAGGCGGGTTGTTCGGCCGCGCACCGGCGGCTTTGCCGACGGTGCTTGCAGCCCAAGCGTTGTACGGGATCAAGTTGACCTTGAAGTGGTCACGACCGAGGAGCTTCGCGAGCGCCTTGGCCTGTTCCGGCGAGTCGTTGACGCCGGCGAGCATCACGTACTCGACGAAGACGCGCCGCCGCGTCTCGGTCGCATGCCGCACGCACTCGGTGACGACCTCGCGGAGGGGGTAGCGGTCGTTGACCGGCATGATCCGCGACCGCAGCGCGTCGTCGGGCGCGTGGAGGGAGAGCGCGAGGCGGATCGGCTCGTTCACCTCGTCGACGAAGCGCTTCAGTCCGGGGAGCCATCCGACAGTCGAGATCGTCGTGCGGCGGTGCGTGATTCCGACATCCGGGAGTCGTCGCGCCGCGCCGAGCACCTCGTCGAGGTTGAGCATCGGCTCTCCCATCCCCATGAAGACCGCGTGGTCGACGGCGGCGACGCGGCGGAAGTGGAGCGCCTGGTCGACGATCTCCGACGCCGTGAGGTTCCGCCCGAACGCCATCGCGCCGGTCGCGCAGAACGTGCACGTGAGCGGGCAGCCGGACTGCGACGAGAGGCAGAGCGAGCGGCGGCCGTCGCGGTAGCGCATGAGCACTGCCTCGACCGGATGGCCGTCGGCGGTGCGGAACAGCGTCTTGATCGTCCCGTCCTTCGACTCGCGCTCCGTCTCGACGGTGAGCGTGGAGAAGGGCACGGCGGCGGCGAGCTCGTCGCGCAGCGCGCGCGGCAGGTTCGTCATCGAGTCATAGCCCGTCGCCCCGCGCGCTGTCCACTCCCAGACCTGGCGCGCGCGAAAGTCGGGCTCGCCGCGCTCGCGTAGCGTCTCCTCGAGGAGGCTCAGATCCATCGAGCCACCGTAGCGTCCATGGCCCCGCGGGACACGTCCGGTGCCAGGCACCAGACGTGTCCGTTTCGGACTCGCGTGGCTTTGTCATGCGGCGCTGCGTCCGTTCGGGCCATGTCCGGTGCCTGGCACCGGACATGGCCCTGGGGTACGTGTCCGGCTGGGACCCGGGATCGACGCGATAGCGTGCGTTCCGTGATCGATCTTCGCTCGGACACCGTCACGAAGCCGACGCCGGGGATGCTCGCCGCGATGGCGGCCGCCCAGGTCGGTGACGAGCAGGAGCTCGAGGATCCGACCACGAACGAGCTGCAGCGCCGAATGGCCGAGCTGCTCGGGCACGAGGCGGCGCTCTTCCTGCCGACGGCGACGATGGGGAACCAGATCGCGTTGCGCGCGCTCAGCCGGCCGGGGTGCAAGGTCGTCGCCGAGGAGCGAACGCACGTCCTCATCTACGAGTGGGGCGGGCCGGCGATCCACTCCGGCCTGGTCATGCAAGGGCTCGTCGCCGATGCTGGACGGCCGACGCCCGAGCAGATCGAGGAGGTCGACGACTTCGGGCCGGGCAGCGTGCTCGTGCTCGAGAACACGCATCGCAGCTCGGGAGGGCGCGTCTGGCCGCTCGACGAGTTCCGCGCCGCGGTCGAAGCGGCCCGGGAGCGAGGTGCCGCCGTCCATCTCGACGGCGCGCGGCTCTTCAACGCCGCCGTCGCAGCGGGTGAGCCGGTCTCCGCCTGGGCGTCGCTCGCCGACACCGTCACCGTCTGCTTCTCGAAGGGCCTCGGCTGCCCGTTCGGCGCGATCCTCGCCGGCTCCTCGGCGACGATCGAGCGCGCCTGGGAGGGAAAGTTTCTCTTCGGCGGTGCTCTCCGCCAGTCGGGCATCGCCTCGGCCGCCATGCTCTACGCGCTCGACCACAATGTTGATCGGCTTACGCAAGACCACCAACGTGCGAAGCGTCTCGCCGCGGGAATCGGCCTCGATCCCGACGACGTCGAGACGAACTTCGTCTCTATCCGCGACGAGCCGGGTCTCATCGAAGCGCTCGCCGGACGCGGCGTGCGCGTCGGCGGCCTCCGCCCGGGCTGGCGCCGCGCTGTCACCCATCTCGACATCGGCGACGACGAGATCGACGCCGCCATTCCCGCCATACAGGAGGTGCTCGGTGTCCACGCCTGAGAGTCTCACCGCGAAGCTCGACCGACTCACGGCAGTCGCGCAACGTGACAAGCGCTATCCGAGCCTCGCGGCTGCGGTGCTCCGCGACGGCGAGCTCATCTGGGAAACGGCCGTCGGCGCGGCGGACGTCGAGGCGGGAGTCGAGGCGACGCCCGACACGCAGTACCGCGTCGGCTCGATCACGAAGACGTTCACGGCGGCGGCGATCATGCAGCTCCGCGACGCGGGCAAGCTCAACCTCGAGGACACGCTCGACAAGCATGTCGAGGGAGCCGCCTACGCGCCGTCGATCCGCCGGCTCCTCTCCCACGCGTCGGGTCTGCAGCGGGAGACGCACGACGACTCCTGGCTGACCCTCCGCTTCGCGCCGCCGGACGAGCTCCTCGAGACGCTCGACCGCGCCGAGATGGTGCTCCCCGCCGGCGCGCGGTTCCACTACTCGAACCTCGCGTTCGCGCTGCTCGGAATCGTGATCGAGCGCGCCAGCGGCGTGTCGTACATGGATTACGTCCGCGAGCGCCTCTTCGAGCCGCTCGGCCTGACGCGGATGAGCTTCGAGCCGGAGCAGCCGGCGGCGAAGGGCTACGTCTCGCAGCCGTACGCCGACGGCGTCTGGGAGGCGATCGCGGTCGAGACCGGCGCGTGGGCCTCGGCCGGGCAGCTCTGGGGGACGGTCGGCGACCTCTGCCGCTGGGGTGCGTTCCTCGCCGATCCCGACGAGGCGATACTTGCCAAGAAGACCGCCGAGGAGATGCGCACCGTCCAGGTGATCGACGAGCACGAGCGCTGGCTCTCGGGCTACGGCCTCGGCCTGCAGCTCCGCCGCGACCCCATCGTCCTTCGGCCGGGCGACGCCGGCTTTGCCGGCGGCGCTTCCAGCCACGACCGGATCCTCGCGGGGCACGGCGGCTCGATGCCCGGCTTCATCGCGCGTCTGTACTTCTCGGCAGGGGAGAAGGTCGTCGTCGCTGCGCTCACGAACGAGAGCGCCGCGGCGCTCGTGCCGTTCGGGCTGTCGCTCGCGCGGACGACAGTGGAGGAGTGGCCCGTCACGCCCGAGGCGTGGCGCGTCGGCGACGCGCCGCCCGCCGAAGTCGTCCCGCTGCTCGGAATCTGGTTCATGGAAGCGGCGCAGATCACGATCCGCTGGCGGGACGGACGGCTCGAGGCGACCTCTCCCGACGACGCGGACTGGGAGCCGCCGACGGTGTTCGAGAAGGAGATGGACGACCGCTGGCGCACCGTCTCAGGCCCGGAGCACGGCGAGGCGTTGAAGATCCTTCGGGGCGAGGACGGCTCGGTCGAGCGGCTTGTCTGGGCGGGCTATCCGGTCACGCGCGAGCCAGGCCCGTGGCGCGCTCCGGCGCAGTAGTTCCGTCAGTCAGAACCGACGAAGATCTCGGCGACCTTGCCGTGGTGCATGGTCAATATGGTCCCTTGTGCGTCGGGCGTCTGGCTGTTCCCGCGGCCGCAGGATCCGTTCGCACATCCGAAGCCCAAGCTGCGTAAGCCTTGCCCCGATGAGCCGACATGCAAGCCGGAGCGTGTCCGGAAACCAGGCCACCGCGTGACAAGCGCCTGCACTCGCCCTGTGTACCCGTCGTGGAAGGAATAGACGACGTAGAGACGTCCGTTCCAATAGGAGACGAGGTCGCGATGAATCGGCGTCCCGGTTCCGAGTCGCTTCGCTACGTCTCGCCGCGGTGTGCCGAAGCGGATGCCGGCGATCGAGACGCCCGGGACGATCAATCGGTCCTGCGGGACTTGCCCGCCCGACGAGATTGCGCCAGAGCCGCGTCCAGGCTCTCCGGGGCGCAGACCTAAGGTGAGCCCAGTGGCGATGGCTACAGCCGCGACAAGCCCCAGGCCAGCGAGGTAGCGCCGTCGTCGCGCCCGACGCTTGGCTTCCGCGATCAGCGGGTCGAGCGCAAATGGGAGTCCAGGAACGTGAGTAGCCATGGCACTACGTTAGATAGCACCACTCTTGGTGTCAACTCGGATGTCCTACTCGTACTGCAGCGCTTCGAGCACGTTGAGCTTGGCTGCGCGGCGGGCGGGGAAGATCGCCGCGAGCAGTCCCACGACGATCGTGGCGATCACGAACGCGATGAGCTGCCCGACGGGAAGCGCGAAGACGATGAAGTCGACGCGGGCGGCCAGCAGCCCCCCGAGGACGATGCCGAGGGCGATCCCGATCGCGCCTCCGAGAGCCGCAGTGATCACGCTCTCGTGCCGGATCATGGTGCGGATGTTCCGGCGTGTCATCCCGACCGCGCGGAGCATCCCGATCTCGCGCGTTCGCTCGAACACCGTCAAGACGAGGGTGTTGATGATCCCGAAGAGGCTGACGACGACCGAGAGCGCGAGCAGGACGAAGAGGACGTTGAGGATCGAGTTGAGCCCGGCGATCTGGTTGTCGATGAACTGCTCCTTCGTTTGAACCTTCGCGTCGGGGAACGCTTTCAACTGCCGCACGATCGCCGCCTCGTTCGCGGGCGTCTCGCCGCCGCGCATGCGGATGAACGAGTAGATGTTGTTCGGCGCGGGGTAGAGCTTGTCCCAGGCGGTGTCGGAGATCGTCACCGGCCCGAAAGGCGAGCCACCGGTTGGGGGCTTGAAGATCCCGAGCACGCGCAGCTGCAGCGACTGGCCGGTCGGCGCGGTGAGCTGCAGCGGCGAGCCGACGCGAAGGTGGTGATCCTTCGCGAAACCGTCGTCGACGAATGCGCCGTGCGCGCCGAGCCGTGTGAACACGGAGTTGTCGCCGTCGACCCACTTGATCCGGAAGATCTGTGCGGCGCCGGGCCCGACGGCCGTCGCCTGGTGGACACTCCCGAAGAGCTCGGCGTCACCGGCGCGGACGTTGGCGATCGCCTCGACGCCGGACGTCTTCGCGGCCGCGTTTCCGGCCGCGATCGGGATCGGCTCGAAGTTGTTCTGCGCGGTGATCGCGTAGCCGCTGATCCAGAGGTCGTCGACCGCTCCGCGGAAGCTCTGCGTGATCCCGGCCGCCATGACGGCGATGAGCGTGACGAGGGCAAGGCCGATCATCAGTGCCGACGCGGTCGATGCCGTCCGCTGCGGGTTTCTGCGGGAGTTGTCCCGGGCGAGGGATCCGGCCGCGCCACCGAACCTGCTCGCCGGCGCGCCGAGCGCCCACGCGAGCGGGCGCACGAACCGGACGGCGAGCAGCGCGACGCCGATGAAGATGAGCAGCGTCCCTATCCCCATGAACAGGAGGATCTGCTTCGTCGCGAGCCCGCTTCCGAACAGGCCGTAGATGAGGAGCGCGAAACCGGCCGCGGTGAGTAGTGCCGAGCCGACCGGGCGGTACTTGGCGAAGCGCCCCGGCGGCAGCTGCGCGCCCTCGCGGACGGCGGCGATCGGCGGCACGCGCGTCGCCCGAACCGCGGGGCGGAGGCTCGCGAGCACGGTGACGATGATCCCCGCGGCGAGCGCGACGATCACCGTGCGCGTGTGGAGGACGAGCCCGTCGTTCGGAAGCGTGAATCCGACGGCGTCGAACAGCCTGAAGAGACCGACGCCAAGTCCAAGCCCGACGACGATCCCGCCGACCGAGGCGATCGCGCCGATCGCAAGCCCCTCGAGGACGATGAGGACGCGCACCTGGCGGCGCGATGCGCCGAGCGTCCGCAGCGTGGCGAGCTCGCGGGTGCGCTGCGCGATCGTGATCGACAGCGAGTTCGCGATCACGAACGAGCCTACGAAGAGGGCGATGTAGCCGAACGCGAGCAGGATGTACTGGAGGAAGTTGAGGAAGGTCTCGGTGTCCTTCGCGTCCGACTTCGCCTGCTGCTGTCCGGTCTTCACCTGCGTGTGGGGCGGGAGGATCGCGCGGATCTCGGCTGCGAGCTTCGCCGGCGAGACACCGGGCTTCCCCTTCGCGCGGATCTGGTCGAGCTTGCCGGCGCGCTCGAAGAGCCGCTGCGCTGTCAGGAGGTCGAAGCCGGAGAGCGTCGCGCCCCCGATGCTCGCCACACCGCCGAAGTGGACGAAGCCGGAGATCCGCATCCGGAGCGTAGGCCCGCTCGCCTGAATCCCGACCGTCTCGCCGAGATGGAACGACTCCTTGTGCGCGGTCGAGTCGTCGATGACGACCTCGTTCGGGCCGGGCCACGTCCCGCTCACGAGCGTGAGCGAGTTCAGCTCGGGCTGGGTCGGATCGACGCTGAAGCCGAGGTTTCCCGCGCCGCCGAAGTGGACGACCTTGCCATCGACGATGATGTGCGCGATTCCGCCCACGCCGCCGACCGCAGCCGCGACGTCCGGCAGGGCGCGGATCTGCGGCAGGAGCGAGTCGGAGAACGGCGGCGCGATCGTCGTCCCGTTGCCGCTCAGATCGAACGCGGACTTGCCGGTCACCGTCGCGTCGGTGCCGCGGTAGACCTGGGTGAAGATCCCGCCGAACGCGCCCTTGATCGAGTCGGTGAGGACGTACGTGCCCGTGATGAGCGCGACGCCGAGGACGATCGCGATCGCGGTGAGCGCCGTGCGCAGCTTGCGCCGCGCCATTCCCTTCAGCGCGATCCGGATCATGAGTCGAGCGAGCTCATCACCTCGAGCACCTCGCTCGGCGTCGTGTGGCGACCGAGCTCCTTCACGATCAGGCCGTCGGCGAGGAAGAGGATGCGGTCGGCGATCGAAGCCGCGCGGGCTTCGTGGGTGACCATGACGGTCGTCTGGCCGTAGCTGTCCACCATCGAGCGGACGAGCTCGAGGATCTCGCCGCTCGTCTTCGAGTCGAGGTTCCCGGTCGGCTCGTCGGCGAAGACGATCGTCGGGCGCGTGACGAGCGCGCGTGCGATCGCGACGCGCTGCTGCTGGCCGCCGGAGAGCTCTGACGGACGGTGGGTGCGCCGGTTGTTCAGGCCCGTCCGCTCGAGGAGGTCGTCGAGCCACGCCTTGTCGGGCTTCTTGCCGGCGATCGAGAGCGGCAGGACGACGTTCTCCTCGGCGTCGAGCATGGGGAGGAGGTTGAAGAACTGGAAGACGAACCCGACATGGTCGCGCCGGAGATGCGTGAGCTTCGTGTCGTTGAGGTCGGTGATCTCCGTGCCGGCGATCGAGACGGTGCCGGAGGTCGGCTTGTCGAGGCCCGCGAGAATGTGCATGAGCGTCGACTTCCCGGATCCCGACGGCCCCATCACGGCGACGAGCTCGCCCGAGCGGACGGTCAGATCTACGCCGCGCAGAGCGTCGACCGCGGTCTCGCCCTCGCCGTAACGGCGAGTCAACTCATGCGCTTCGACGGCTACGCCTGCCGGCGCGGAGAGATCGGTCTGCTCGGTCGTGGCCATGCTCCGAGGTTAGCGGCCGCCGTAGAGGAGAAAGCCGACGACCGTCAAGGCGTAGACGGCCACGAGCATGCCGCCCTCGCGCCGGTTCGTTCGGCCATCCCACACGACCGCAGCCGCGGCGGCCGCCGCCACGGCCATCGCGACGAGCTCCGTCCAGCGGAACGAGAGCGCGAGCGGGTGCGCGAACGCGAGCCCGAGAAGCATGACGACCGGAATGACGAGCAGCGCCACCTGCGCGCTCGACGAGACGGCGATCTCGGTGGCGAGCCGCATCTTCCCGCCGCGGGCGATGAGGATCGCGCCGCCGTGCTCGGCAGCGTTCCCGACGATCGCGACGACGACGACGGCGATGAAGAACTCGCTAAGCCCGACGGCTGCCGCGAAGGAGTGGAGCGAGTGGACGAGGATCTCGCTCACCCACGCGGTCGCGCCGGTCGCGGCGGCGAGCGCGCCGAGCGCGACGGGCAACGTCCACGCGTCCGGATGCGGCGGCTTTCGGTCGACCTTCCGGTGGCGATGGAGATTTCGGCCGACGACCGCGCCGTAAACGAGGAGGAGCACGATCGCGACCGGCACGGAGGCGACGACCGCGGCGTGCCGCTCGGGCGCTCCCGTGTAGCCGACCGCCGCGGGGATTGCGAGCGCGGCGACGCCGCCGGCGACGAGGCCGATCTGGACGAGCAGCGAGCGGCGGTCGATCTCCTTCCCGTCCGGCCCGGTCAGCTGCGTGATGCCGAACACGAGGAGCAGGTTCGAGATGACGCTGCCCGCGAGCGAGCCGCGGACGACGACGGGGAGATTCGCGTCGATCGCGAAGAGCGCGACGATGAGCTCGGGCGCGTTCCCGAAGCTCGCGTTGAGGAAGCCGCCGATGCCCGGGCCGGTGTGCTCCGCCGCGTGCTCGGTCGCCTCCCCGATCAGCCACGCAAGCGGAATGAGCGAGAGCGCTGAGAGGACGAAGAGCGTCGTGTCTCCGGCGCTCGTGAGCTTGTCGATCGCCACGGTGAGCGGCGCGAGGAGGAGCGATGCCCAGAGGAGCTTCCGGCCCACCCGAGTACCGTAGTTGCGGGGAGCTTGCCGGAGCGGTTGCTCGTCGCAGGGGTGTGCTGGGAGTCGCGAGG
>Ga0265338_10001957_pt1 | contig 32126 bp, 23 predicted proteins | sample 42126metaG_FD_193579 | JGI IMG/M metagenome (GOLD analysis project Ga0265338, IMG submission 193579) | Rhizosphere microbial communities from Carex aquatilis grown in University of Washington, Seatle, WA, United States - 4-21-26 metaG | ecosystem: Host-associated > Plants > Roots > Rhizosphere...
CGGCACGTTCGCGATGCGCAAGAGGCTGACGTCGTCGTGCGGGTTGATGAAGGCCTTCAGGTAGGCGAGAAAATCGCGGATTTCTGACCGGTCGAAAAAACTCTGGCCGCCGATGAGATGATACCGGACGCCGGCCGAGCGGAACGCGGTTTCCAGCGGACGCGACTGCTGGTTCGTCCGAAACAAAACGGCGTTATGTGCCCAGGGTACCCGGTGCGCGCGACGCACAAATTCAATCTGCTCGACCAGGTTGCGTGCTTCATCGTCGTCATTCGTGTAGGCGCGCAAAATGATTTTGTCGCCCTGGCCCTTGCTTGACCAAAGTTGTTTGGGCCGGCGCCGCGCGTTGTTTTTGATGATGGCGTTGGCGGCGTTGAGGATCGTGTTGGTGGAGCGGTAATTCTGTTCGAGCTTGACGATTTTCACCTCGGGAAAATGTTTTTCCAGGTCGAGCAGGTTGCCAATTTCGGCGCCACGCCAGCCGTAAATGCTCTGGTCGTCGTCGCCCACCACGCAGAAATTCCGGTGTTTTTCGGTCAGGGCGTGGATGAGCTGGAACTGCGTGGCGTTCGTGTCCTGATACTCGTCCGCCATGACGTAGCGGTATTTCGCCCGGCAGGTTTCGAGCACATCCGGGTGTTCGTTAAACAGCCGCAACGTGAGCAGGATCAGGTCGTCAAAGTCCACGGCGTTGCAGGCATGCAGGGCGGTTTCGTAACGCGACCGGATATGCTGGGCCAGCGCGCGCACACTTTCATCCCCAAAGACCATGGCACGTTCGCCGCCATTTTTAAATTTGCTCAACAACGCCAGCACGGCCGCCGGATCGGTCTTTTCTCCCTTGGCGGAAATCTGGGCGAGGATTTTTTTGACGGCCCCGAGCTGTTCCGATTCGTTGTAGATGACGAAATTCCGTTTGTAGCCTAGCCGGTCGATATGTTGCCGCAAAATCCGGACACAGAGCGAATGGAACGTGCAAATAGTCGGTCGAGAGTCCGAGGTTTTGGCGTCTGGCGTCTTGGGTCTGGGGAGAAGTTTGTGGACGCGCTCCTGCATTTCGCGGGCGGCCTTGTTGGTGAAGGTGACGGCGAGGATGTTTCCCGGTGCGATGCCTTTGGCGATGAGATGGGCGATGCGAAACGTGATGACACGGGTCTTGCCGGTGCCCGCCCCGGCCAGGATCAGCACCGGCCCATTCAACGTTTCGACGGCCTGGCGTTGCTGGGGGTTGAGTGAATTCAGATTCAACACGCGCGCGGAGTTTAAGTTCCGCTCCGCCCAATGCAATGTTGGAGATCAATTTTTTGTGCCGACCCGGCAGTCAGGCTGGCACAATAAAAATCCCCTCGCCGTGGTACAGGCGGGGGATGTTTGGAATAAAAACAGTTTACTGGCCGACTTTGCCGGTGAGTCCGGCCTTTTGCAACGCGTCAAACACCTGTTTGTCGTTGAAGTCGCCAGTGACGGTAAACGATTTGACGCCTTTGGTGGCGGTGTTGGTTGTCACGCCCGAAACTGTACCGAGCGCTTCATTCACCGACTTGACGCATTTGCCGCAGCACAGATGCACGCCCTCAACCTGAAGCGACTGCACCTTCTGGTCCTTGGCGCCGGTGTCGGCATTGACCTTGATGCTGGCATTGCTGCTCTTGCCGAAGTAACCGGCCGAGGTCAGCGCATCCACTGCCTTTTGCACCGTCGCCGTGTCCGGTCCGATCAGGTTGACGGTGCCTTCGTCCATATCCGCCTCAGCGGTGACGCCCGGAACCTGGCCAACGGCCTTCTGCACGCCTTTGACACAGCTCTGGCAGCACAGGTGAACATCGGTGAGTTTGACGGAAACGTCGGCGGCCTGGGCCGAAAAGGCCAGCGCCAACCCCAGTATCGCGGAAGCAAAAAGGTTTTTCATAGTTAACATTAGATGTGTGATATCTGAATTTGTTCCAATGTTGCCCGTCTGTCAAACAACTCATTGATCGTAGCAGCCGAGGTGACGAGGCTCTCATTTATTTGGCAGTCAGAAACTGAACCGGTCAGAGCCTCCTGACGTCGGCTGCTACGAAGGTAAGTTTTTTTCTTAAAATAATAGTTGACCATTTAGTCCACTTTGATAAATTGGGTGTGTGATTCAGCGATTCTGGGTCACAATGTAAGAAAGTGAGAACAATATGGGCCGTGTCAGTGATGCCAAGAAGAGGTTGATGGATGCCGTATCGGAACTGATTTGGAGTGGTTCCTACGGCAGCACAACCATTGATCACATTTGCGAGAAGGCGGGCGTCAAGAAGGGCAGTTTTTATTATTTTTTCGATTCCAAGTGCGAACTGGCGGCTGAGGCCATGCAAGCCAACTGGAAGGTCCGGCGCGTGGAGCTGGACGCGATTTTTTCGCCGATGACTCCGCCTTTGGACCGATTGCGCAAATATTGCCAGTTTAGCTATGAATTCCAGCGTGAAATCAAGGAAAAGTACGGCCACGTGCTGGGATGTCCGCTCTTTGCCTTGGGGGCGGAGGTTTGCACCCAGGAAGACGCATTGCGAAAGCAAATCGAGGAGATTTTAAGCTACAAACGCAAATACATCGAGTCAGCCATCCGTGATGCTCATGCGGCAGGAGTGGTTGAAGCGCCGGATCCGGGAGCCAAGGCGGGAATGATCCTGGCGTATTACGAGGGCCTGTTGACCCAGGCGCGCATTCAAAATGACGTAAGTGTGTTGCGCGATACCATCCGTGGAATCTATGCAATATTGGGAGTGAAAGAGGGCAAGGCCGTGGCAGCTTAAATTATTTTTGATCATTTATTTGACTAAACAGACAACTACTAAAAAGGAGAAAATATGAAGATGAATCAAGGAGCAAAAGAAGAGGGTGCCGTCAGAACCATGGCGAATGCATGCATCGCGTCCTGCCAGAAACTGGCGGCACAGATCGAGCGGACCAAACAGAATTTGCTGGCTGAATTACAGGAGCGCTTCCAGGTGCCGGAACAATTATTCCGGCAGGCCCTGGGTGAAGCTGAGGCATTGGCCTGGCAGACGGGCTATCCGCAGCTGGTATTTCCGACACTGGCAATGGAGAAGGTCCAGGCCGTGGCGGCGTGGCAGCGTCGGCAACAGGCCCTGGCACCCCGGCGGCCCCTTACCAGACTTGTCGCCTGAGCCGGGAGTTCCTATCATCAAAATCAAAGGAGGAGGATATCAAGCGTATGAAACCAGGGAAATTTTTTCGTCTGACGGCAATGACATTCCTGACCGGTGCGGGGCTCGCCCTGTTTGCGGGTTGCAGCCGGAGTGCAGCGAAGCAGCAACCCCCGCCGACCGCGGTGACTGTTGCGCCGGTGGAGCAGAAGGAAATTGTCGAGTGGAGCGAATTCACCGGGCGGGTCGAACCCGTGGAATCGGTGGAAGTGCGCCCGCGGATTTCCGGCTACATCCAGGAGGTGCGCTTCCAGTCGGGACAACTGGTGAAAAAAGGCGACGTGTTGTTTGTGATCGACCCGCGCTGGAACCAGGCGACGGTGGACCAGCGCCAGGCCGAGTATGAACAGGCCCGGCGGGAGGAGGAGCGGATGGCGCAGTTGCTGGCGAACAAGGCCATCTCGGCCGAGGAGGCGGACGGCCGGAAGGCCCGCTACGACGGGGCCAAGGCCGCATTGGAATCAGCGCAGCTTGACCTGGAATACACGGAAGTCCGCGCACCCATTGACGGACGGTTGAGCCGGGCGCTAATGACGGAAGGCAATTACGTCAGCGGAGTTGCCGGTTCGGCGTCGTTGCTTACCACCCTCGTATCGGTGGACCCGGTTTATGTGCATGCGGACATTGACGAGGACGCATACCTGAAATTCAGCGAACTGGTTCATGACAAAAAACTCGGCGATGACGACGGCGGCAAAATCCCCGTGGAACTGGAACTGGCCGACGAACAGGGCTTTCCGCACCAGGGCCATATCGAGTCGTTCGACAACCGACTGAACGCGGACACCGGCAGCATCCTCCTGCGCGCGGTCTTTTCGAGCGATGGTGGACGCATCGTGCCCGGCTTGTTTGCCCGGATCCGGATTCCCCTGAGCGAACGGCATACGGCCCTGCTCGTGGACGAACGCGCCATAGGCACCGACCAGTCGCAAAAATTTGTATTGTCGCTGACGCCGACCAACACGGTGGCGTACCAGCCAGTGCAGTTGGGACCCCTGGTTGACGGCAAACGCATCATCCGCTCCGGTGTGCAGGCGGGTGAAGAAATTGTCGTCAACGGATTGGAACGGGTCCGCCCGGGGATGCCGGTGACCGCAGAAAAGGAAGTACTGAACGCCGCCAGGACGGGGCAACAAACGGCCCAACGCTGATCCGGCGCCCAGCACAACCCATTCAACGGTCATGAACTTTTCCCATTTCTTCATCCGGCGCCCGATTTTTGCCGGTGTGTTGTCCATCGCGATATTCATCATGGGGCTGATCGCGATGTTCAAGCTGCCCATCAGCGAATATCCGGAGGTGGTGCCACCCACGATTGTCGTGCGCGCGACGTATCCCGGAGCGACCCCCAAGACCATTGCCGAAACCGTGGCCTCGCCGCTGGAACAGGCTGTCAACGGCGTGGAAGGTTCGCTCTACATGTTTTCGCAGGCGACGGCCGACGGCGTGATGACGCTGACGGTGACCTTCAATCTGGGCACCGACGTGGACAAGGCGCAGGTGCAGGTGCAGAACCGCGTTTCCCAGGCGCTGCCCAAACTGCCGGAGGAAGTCCGCAACCTGGGCGTCACCACCACCAAGCAATCGCCGGACCTGACCATGGTGGTCCATTTGTTTTCGCCGAACGGCCGTTATGACGAGGTCTATGTCCGCAACTTCGCCACGTTGCAGGTGAAGGACGCTCTGGCGCGCATTCCCGGCGCCGGTGATGTGGAAGTGTTCGGTTCGGGTGACTATGCCATGCGCTTGTGGCTCAACCCGGACAAACTCGCCGCCCGGAACCTGACCGCCAGTGATGTGGTCGCCGCCATCCGCGAACAGAACGTGCAGGTTGCCGGCGGGATCATCGGCCAGCCGCCCGTCACTCATCCGGTCAATTTCGAGATGCAGGTCAACGTCAAGGGCCGGCTGGTTTCCGAGGAGGAATTCGGCCAGGTCATCGTGAAGACCGGGCCCAACGGGGAAAAGACCCTGCTTAAGGACGTGGCCCGCATCGAGCTGGGCGCCGGCAGCTACTCGCTCCGTTCGCTGCTGAATAACAAGACAGCGGTGGCGATCCCGATTTTCCAGACCCCCGGCGCCAATGCGCTGCAACTCTCCACCGACGTGCGGCGCAAGATGGAGGAGCTCAAGAAAAACTTCCCCGAAGGCATGGATTACTCCGTCGTGTATGACCCGACGGTTTTCGTCCGGCATTCGATTGAAGCGGTGATCCACACCTTGTGCGAGGCCATCCTGCTGGTGGTGATCGTGGTCATCATTTTCCTGCAGACGTGGCGGGCGGCCATCATTCCACTGGCCGCGGTTCCGGTGTCGCTCGTCGGCACGCTCACGGTGATGCTGATGCTCGGCTTCAGCATCAATGCACTGTCACTGTTCGGGTTGGTGCTGGCCATCGGCATCGTGGTGGATGACGCCATCGTGGTGGTGGAGAACGTCGAGCGCAACATCGCCAACGGGTTGTCGGCTTTTGCGGCCGCCAAGCGCGCCATGGAGGAGGTCACCGGGCCCATCGTAGCCACGGCGCTCGTGCTGTGCGCGGTATTCATTCCAACGGCGTTCATCAGCGGTCTGACCGGCCAGTTCTACAAGCAGTTTGCGATCACCATCGCGATTTCCACGGTCATTTCCGCGTTCAATTCGCTGACGCTTTCGCCGGCCTTGTGCGCGGTGTTGCTGAAGGATCATAAGGCGCCAAAAGACTGGTTGTGGCGCACGATGGACCGGGTGTTGGGCTGGTTTTTCCGTCCGTTCAACCGGGTGTTTGCCTGGGCCGGGGCCAAATACAGCGTCGGCGTCGGCTCCGTTCTTCGCAAGAGCGCCATTGCGCTGGTGGTTTACGGCGGGTTGGTGCTGCTGACCGGGTGGAGTTTTGACAAAATTCCGACCGGCTTTGTGCCAACGCAGGACAAGCAGTATCTCGTCGCCTTTGCGCAACTGCCCGATGGCGCATCGCTCGATCGCACCGAGGCGGTGATCCGCCGCATGTCGGACATCGGCCTGAAGCAGCCCGGGGTGGAAGCGGCGGTGGCGTTTCCCGGATTGAGCATCAACGGGTTCAGCGTGGCCCCGAATTCCGGCATCGTTTTCTTCACCTTGAAACCGTTTGAAGAACGCAACACGGCAGCCCTCAGCGGCCTTGCAATCGCGGGTGCACTGAACCGGCAATTTGGTGGTATTCAGGAAGCGTATGTCCTCACTGTGCCGCCGCCGGCCGTGATGGGGTTGGGCACCATCGGCGGCTTCAAGCTTTATGTCGAAGACCGCGCCGATCTCGGCTACGACGCGCTTTATAAAAATTTGCAGGGCATCGTCGGCAAAGGTTACCAGACGCCGGAACTCGCCGGTTTGTTTTCCACCTTCACCGTCAATGTTCCGCAACTGGATGCGGACATCAACCGGGTGCAGGCCAAGACCCAGGGAGTGCCGCTGCAAAATCTGTTCGAGACGCTGCAGATTTACCTGGGCTCGCTCTACGTGAATGACTTCAACCGTTTTGGCCGCACCTACGAGGTGATCGCGCAGGCCGACTCGCAATTCCGCGAACATCCGGAGGACATCACCCGGCTCAAGACGCGCAATGACAAGGGCGAGATGGTGCCGCTCGGCGCGGTGGTGAAGGTGACGGAAACGCACGGACCGGACCGGGTGATGCGTTACAACGGTTATCCGGCGGCGGAAATCAACGGCGCCCCGGCCCCGGGCTACAGTTCCGGACAGGCGGAGGCGGCCATGACTAGAATCGCCGGAGAAAATCTGCCCCGCGGGCTGGACTATGAATGGACCGACCTCACCTACCAGCGGATCCTGGCCGGCAACACGGTCGTTTATGTGGGGCCGCTTTGCATCCTGCTGGTGTTTCTCGTGCTGGCGGCGTTGTACGAAAGTTTTCGCCTGCCGCTGGCCATCATCCTCATCGTGCCGATGTGTTTGTTGTTCGCCATCACGGGCGTGTGGCTCAAGGGCAGCGACAACAACATCTTCACGCAAATCGGGCTGATCGTGCTGGTCGGGCTGGCGTGCAAGAACGCCATCTTGATCGTCGAATTTGCCAAGCGCAAACAGGACGAGGGCCTGTCGCCGGTGGATGCCGCCATCGAGGCGTGCCGCCTGCGGTTGCGGCCGATTCTGATGACCTCCATCGCCTTCATTGCGGGTGTATTCCCGCTCGTGGTCTCCCGTGGAGCCGGCGCCGAGATGCGCCAGGCCATGGGCGTGGCCGTGTTCTCCGGCATGATTGGAGTGACCTTGTTCGGATTGTTCCTGACTCCGGTGTTCTACGTCACCCTCATGAAACTGAGTGGAAAGAAAAAGACCGCGCCGGAAGCCAAAAGTCCCGGGCCCGGTCTGGCCGGAGCGGCGGCGACGGGAATGGTGACGCTCTTGCTGCTGTTGTCCGTCACTTCCGTCCACGCCGGCTGGTTGACGGTTGGACCCGATTACCGGTCGCCGACGAATGCAATTCCGGCGGAATACAAGGCGGTTGAACTGGGTGAATGGAAGGAAGGCCAACCATTGGACACGGTGCCGAAGGGCAATTGGTGGGAAATTTTCGGTGACACCAACTTGAATGAACTGGAAATCCAGGCCTTGCAGGCCAATCAGGGGCTCAAGGCGTCCGTCGCGCGCGTGGATCAGGCGCGGGCTGCCGCCCGCGTCGCTCGCAGCGATTTGATGCCCAGTCTCAATCTCGACCCGAGCTTCAACCGGCAGCGTTATTCGCCGAATGCCGACCCGAGTTTCGGCAACATCACGGCAAACACGTTCAGCGCGCCGCTGGATCTGAGTTATGAGGTGGATCTTTGGGGCCGGGTCCGGCGCGGTTTTCAAAGTGCCCGGGCGGATGCCCAGGCGTCGCTTGCGGATTATTACAACGTCCTGCTCACGCTCCAATCCGATGTGGCGCAGAATTATTTCGCGCTGCGGTCGCTCGATGCGGAGATCGCCACGGTCGCGAGCACGACGGGGTTGCGCCACGAACAGGTGCGCCTCGTGCAGAGCCGTTATGACGGAGGCATCGGCAGCGAACTGGAGGTGGCCCAGGCCGAAACCGAACTGGCCACTACTGAGGCCGAAGCTGCCTCGCTGGCCCAGCGCCGCGACCAGCTTGAGAATGCGATCGCCATCCTGGTTGGCAACAATCCATCGGTCTTCCGATTGCCCGCTTCCAGTGCCACCAACTGGAATCCGCAGCCGCCGGCAATTCCGGCCGGGTTGCCGGCCGATCTGCTGGAACGGCGTCCGGATGTCGCCACGGCGGAACGCCAGCTTGCCTCAGCCAATGCGAAGATTGGCGTCGCCAAGGCCGCGTTTTTCCCGGTGCTCACCCTGACGGGATCAGGTGGTTACTTGAGCGGTGACGTTGACACTTTGTTCAACTGGGACAGCCGCACCTGGTCCATCGGCCCGAGCCTTTCGCTGCCCATTTTTGCCGGCGGCCGCAACCGGGCGAACTACAAACGTTCGCAAGCGGCGTTTGCCGAGTCCACGGCGATTTATCGCCAGCAGGTGCTGGTTGCCTTTGGTGATGTCGAGAACAGCCTATCCGGCATCCGCCATCTGGCCGACCAGGCGGAAGCCCAGGAACGGGCCGTGGTGAACGCGCGCCGCGCCGCCGACCTGGCCCTCGACCGCTACCGTTCCGGCATCGTGAGCTATCTCGAGGTTGTGGATGCCAGCCGTGATGCGTTGACCGCCGAGCGCGCCAATGCGCAACTGGCCGGCCAACGCCTGATGGTTGCCGTGCAATTGATCAAGGCCCTCGGCGGCGGCTGGAGTGATCACCAATTGTTCGCCCAGGCCCAGTCGACGGCCAATTTTCAATCAACCAACGGAAGGCAAAAATGAAAGCGGCCAGCCCGGTGGGAGTTTTTTTACCAGGAGCCGGAATGTGAATGACGGTGGATATGTGGATAACAAATTGAGTTTATCGGTTGACTCTTTTCCTCGGGAATTTTCACACTCCGCGATGCCTTCGGGAGACCCCTCTTTGGGGAAAACCGCCCTACGTGATTCACAACTGATCGGAGAAGATTCCGGTCCAGTTCAGTGCGGGCGCGTCAGTCGTTGGGCCCGGCGTCTGGTCCGGTCGAGGATTTTGGGGCGGGTCAATGTTCCGATTGGTTATGAAGATGAAACGGGGTTTCATTTTGGCGCAATGACCGGACATGAAAATTCAAAACAATCACCCGAAGGCAGGCTTCCCGCCTCCAATGTTGTGGTGATGGATCCGGGGTTCAAACCGGGAACAAGCCTGCCAGGTGCCGGCTGATGTCGTTCCGGATTTTGTCTTCGGAAACAAAGGTGGTGACCAGCGCAGGCAGGTCGCAGTCCATGGTTGCCGAATCGTCGCTCACTTGAATCGTGCCGGAGAGGGGCACGCCAAAAAAACCTTTCTTCGCTTTGAACGAGAAGTTCAAGACGCCATCCGACCAGCTTTTCGAGACCTCCTGAATCGTGATGCCGCCGGGAGGCTGGCGCATCAGCCCGTCAAGCAAGGTGTCGATGCGGCGGATGGCTTCGGCTTTCCCCACCGTGTGTTTGTGTTCGATGTGCATTGGGTGCGCGGGGATGATAGCACCCATTCCACGGTTTGCTTCAAGGATTATTGTCCTGGAGTATGTGCGCAGCCGTTCACGCCTTGGCGGCGTAATCGGGGTAATCCGGCCGGAACATTTGGGAATGGATATAGCCGGCGAGGTCGTTGGGTCGCGGCTGGTTCGTTAATTTGGCGGCATAGACTTCCTCGGCCACGGCGACGGCGATGGCGAGGGAAACTTCATGGATGCGGGTCAACGCCGGATAAACCCGGCCCTGCGCCAGTTCGTCCTCGCGGACGAGCGAGGCCAGTGTGCGCGCGGCCTTGATGAACATGACGTCCGTCACGCGCCGGGCACCGGTGCAGACCACACCGAGGCCGATGCCCGGGAAAATGTAGGCGTTGTTGCCTTGTCCGGGCACCAGCGTCTGGCCGGCGATATTCACGGGTGCAAACGGGCTGCCACTGGCAAACACCGCGCGTCCCTCCGTCCAGGTGTAGGCTTCCTCGGCCGTGCATTCGGCTTTCGAGGTCGGATTCGACAGCGCGAAAAGGACCGGACGTTTGTTGAAACCCGCCATGGCCTGGACGACTTCCTGGTTGAAGCTTTTCGCCACGCCGGACACGCCGATCAGGATGGTTGGCTTCAGGGCTTGGACAGCCGTGATCAGGTCGGGGCACGGCGCATGTTCATGGGCATAACGCGCCTTATGCTCGGTGAGCTGCTCCCGGCATTTGACAATCAGCCCCTTCGAATCCACAAACCAGCAACGTTTCCGCGCCTCGGCCGGCGAGAGTCCTTCTTCGCTGAGAAAGGCGGTGATGTTGTCGGCAATGCCCATGCCGGCCTCGCCTGCACCGAACAGCAACACGCGTTGATCGCGGATATGGCCGCCGGTCAGCTGCAGGGCCGACAGGACGCCCGCCAGGGCCACGGCACCCGTGCCTTGGATGTCGTCATTGAAGGTGCAGGCACGATTGCGATAACGCGCCAGCAGCCGGAAGGCGTTCCGATTTCCAAAGTCCTCGAACTGGATGAGCACTCCCGGGAAGGTTTTCCTGACGGCAACCATGAATTCCTCGATCAACGCATCATATTCCTCGCCGCGCGCGCGCCGTTGCCGCAAGCCGGTATAGAGCGGATCGTTCAAGAGAGATTCATTATCGGTGCCGACATCGATCATCACGGGGAGACATTGGGTGGGATGGATGCCGGCGCAGGCGGTGTAAAGCGCCAGTTTGCCCACAGGGATACCCATGCCGGACGCGCCGAGGTCACCGAGCCCCAGAATGCGTTCACCGTCCGTGACCACGATCACCCGCACGTCGCGGGTCGGCCAGTTGCGAAGGATCTGTTTTACCCGGCCCTGGTCCTGGCTGGAAATATAGAACCCCCGCGACCGGCGGAAGATGTAACCGTATTCCTGGCAGGCGCGCCCGACGGTGGGCGTATAAATGATGGGCAACATTTCCTCCAGATGTTCCATGACGACCCGGTAAAACAGGGTTTCATTGCGATCCTGAAGACTGACCAGCTGCACATAACGTTCGAGGTCGTTGGGCTTGCTGTGGAAGTTGGCCATCACCCGCATCACCTGTTCTTCCATGGTGTGGATGTGCGGCGGCAGCAGTCCGCGCAATCCCAAGGCGTCACGTTCCGCCTCGGAAAACGCGGTGCCTTTGCTGAAAACGGGATCGTGCAACCATTCGACGCCCTTGCCGGGCCTGGGCCGGCCGGCGTGACGATTCGGCCGTATTTTTTGATCCTGCATTGGCTTAAATGTTGGCATAGATTGATTTATTGACCGGTTCCATACTCTCCAGCCTGACAAACCAGCTCAACATCCAAGATAACAAAGCCCCGGTCAGCGGCTGAACGTTATTTGGCAAAATCAACGTGTTTATTGCGGAGCCTAGAGTGGCGGAGCGCGGCTGTCTCCGCCGCAGCACGTTGAATGGGCTGGAGTCTGTCGAATTGCGTGCGATCTTCCGGTAACTTGGCTGCTGCGGCTGAGCCAGCCGCGCTCCGTGAGGAAAGCGCCATCCCGGAGAAGATTTTTTTGGGCAAAGGGGTGAAAACAGGTTAAGCAAACGGGGTGATACGGCAAAAATTATGTGGGTTGCTCGTGACCGTCCTGTTGTCTTTAAGCACGGCAGGTTGTGGAACCTTCATGGCCCATCGCATGGCGCAGGCGCCCAACACGTATCCCAACTGGTTCGCGCCCAAGGCGCCTGTGGCGGTGGCGTTCAGTCCAAAATTTCTCACGAACTTCCCCAAACAATTTGTGACGGTGGGTCCGCCGGAGGCGAAACTGTGCTATCGCATTGTCGAGCCGGCGGATTATCACCTGAGGATTTCCTCGACCAACTGGTTGGAACATGGCCGGAAGCAGTTCAAGTTCACTTTTCACGCCGATCTTCCAGCCCAGTCGAATGCCTGGACATCGGCGCCGCGCGGCACGGTGGTATTGTTGCACGGTTACGGGCTGGCCCAGTTTTCAATGGCGCCCTGGGCGTTGCGGCTGGCGCAGGAAGGCTGGCGTTGTGTGCTGGTGGATTTGCGCGGACACGGCAAGTCCACGGGTAAACGGATTTATTTCGGTGTCCAGGAAGTGCGCGACCTGAGCCAGCTTCTGGACGAACTGGGACATGATGGTCGGTTGGCTGAACCGGTGGCTGCTTTCGGTGAATCTTATGGCGCAACGCTGGCCTTGCGGTGGAAGACGGTCGAGCCCCGTGTTCGCACGGTGGTGGCCATCACACCCTACGCGAGCTTGTCGAATGTCGTGCTGAACCTCGGCCGTGAATATGCCCGCTGGATGCCCCAGGGCTTGATCCGGGCAGGATTGAGAAAACTGCCCGCCGTTTTGGCGGTTCCGGCCAACGATCTCGATACGACGACCGCACTGGCGCGTTGTCCGGTGGCGGCGCTGTTTGTGGCCGGGGCGGAAGACAAAATTGCGCCGGTGGCCGATGTGGAGCAATTGCATGCGTTGGCGGCAACTGGCAGCGAACTGATTGTCGTGCCCGATGCTACTCACGAGTCAGTGATGTATTTTTTTGCCGACCTGGTCCCGCCGGTATTGACCTGGTTGTCGGGACAAAGCGTCCAGGGGAATTCCATCGTTAGAGACCACAGTACTGCTTCAACTTCCTCGCGATGATATCGCCCACGAAGTCAGCGTGCAGATCCGTGGGTTGCCAGTGGCAGCGAACGAAGTATCTGGGAGCGCTGGCGTCTCGCCAGCGCTCCCAGGAATTGCGCCCGGCAGCGCCAGGAATGCAATTCTTATTTCAACTGCGCCCGGTTTGTGGCTAAATCTTAGCCCGTGAGAATTGTTGGCATCGTTCCCGCCCGTTACGCTTCGACCCGGTTTCCCGGCAAACCGCTGGCCCTCATCGGCGGCAAACCACTCATTCAACATGTGGTCGAGCAATGCCAGAAAGCAAAATCCCTGGGTGAGGTCGTCGTCGCCACGGACGACACCCGCATCTGGGAGGTGGTGCAAAATTTCTGCCGGGCGGAAATGACGAGCCCGGACCATCCGAGCGGCTCGGATCGCATCGCCGAGGTGGCCGGGCGTTGCCAGTGTGACGCGGTGGTCAACATCCAGGGCGACGAACCGTTGATGGATCCCCAAGTGATTGATGCCGTCGCCGGTGCGCTGCAGCGGGACGAAATGTCCACCGCGGCCACCCGCATCCAGGATGCCGGAGAACTCGACAACCCCAACGTCGTAAAAGTGGTTGTCAATGCTGCCGGCCACGCGTTATATTTTTCGCGGCGCACGATTCCGTATCTGCGCGAGGCCGCCAGTGGTTCGGGCAACGAACAGTTGGCGGCGTTTGCTTTTTTGAAGCATCTCGGCATATACGGTTACCGGCGCGAGACACTATTGCGGCTGGTGAAGTTTCCGGTGTCGCCGCTCGAGAACGCGGAGAAGCTGGAGCAGTTGCGCGCGCTGGAAAACGGCATCCAGATCGCGGTAGTGAAAGTGGATTACGACAGCGTGGGCGTGGACGTGCCGGGTGACGTGAAGCGGGTGGAAAAGTTTTTAACCACGGATGGACACAGATGAACACGGATTTCTGGAAGCAGAAGAGAACAAGCGGTTTACGGGTAGGATGCGTCACTCCGTGCGCGCCGCTGTTTGCATTCGTGCGAACGGCGGGCAGGGGACTGCCCGCCCTACCAGTCAATTCAGGTTTCATCCGTGTGTATCCGTGTTCATCCGTGATTGAAAGAGATTTAAGATGAAATTTATATTTGTAACCGGCGGTGTGGTGAGTTCGTTGGGCAAGGGCCTGACGGCGGCCTCGCTCGGCACGCTGCTGGAAAATCGCGGCCTCAAGGTGGTGCTGCAAAAATTCGACCCCTATCTCAACGTGGATCCGGGCACGATGAATCCATACCAGCACGGCGAGGTTTATGTGCTCGACGATGGCGCGGAAACCGACCTCGACCTGGGGCATTACGAACGGTTTACCAGCGTCAAGCTGACCCGGCTCAACAACCTGACGAGCGGCCAGGTTTATCAGAATGTCCTCAACAACGAGCGCGAAGGGAAATACCTCGGCAAGACCGTCCAGGTGATTCCCCATGTCACGGACGAAATCAAGAACCGCATTCATCTCCTCGCCGAAAAATCCAAGGCCGACGTTGTCATCACTGAAATCGGCGGCACTACCGGCGACATTGAAGGACTACCGTTCCTGGAGGCCATTCGCGAGTTTGCGCTGGAAGTCGGCTACAACAACGCGATTTTCCTCCACGTCACCTACGTGCCGTTCATCAAGGCGGCCGGGGAATTGAAGACCAAGCCGACGCAGCAATCCGTGGCCAAGCTGCGCGAAATCGGCATTACACCCCACGCCCTGATCTGCCGCTGCGAGAAGCCGCTCGACAAGGAACTGCGCCAGAAAATTTCCCTGTTCTGCAACGTGCCGGTTGAGGCAGTGATCGAGGAAAAGGACGTGGACCATTCGATATACGAGGTGCCGTTGATGCTCCAGCGCGAACGGCTTGACGACCTGGTCTGCCGCCTGCTCGACCTCCACACGCCCACGGCGAACATGAGCCACTGGCAGGAAATCATCCGCAAACTCATCGCCCCGCAGCATCGCGTGCGCGTCGGCGTCGTCGGCAAATACATCGGCCTGCAGGACGCCTACAAATCGGTTTATGAGGCGATCATCCACGGCGGCGTCGGCAACGATTGCGGCGTGGAAATTGTGCAGGTGGACGCCGAGGAAATTGAAAAGGAAGGCCCGGACAAAATTTTGAAGGGTCTCGGTGGCATTCTGGTGCCCGGCGGATTTGGCGAACGGGGCATCGAGGGCAAGATCAAGGCCGCGCAATATGCGCGCGAAAACAAGATTCCCTACCTTGGCCTGTGCCTGGGCATGCAAATCGCCACCATCGAATTTGCGCGAAACATTTTGAAGCTGGAAAAGGCGCACTCCACCGAATTTGAGCCCGGCACACCGCACCCGGTCATCGCGATGCTTGACGAACAAAGGCGCGTCACGAAGAAGGGCGGCACGATGCGGCTGGGCGCGCAGCCGTGCCAGTTGACGCTCGGCACGAAAGCGGCGGAACTTTACGGTTCGTTTGTGATCAACGAACGCCACCGTCACCGTTACGAATTCAACAATGCCTACCGCGAAAAATTTGAGAAGGCCGGCTTTGTGTTCAGCGGCTTGTCGCCCGATGGCAAGCTGGTGGAAGTCATCGAGCTCAAGGACCATCCGTTCTTTGTGGCGAGCCAGTTCCATCCGGAATTTTTGAGCAAGCCGCACCAGCCGCATCCGCTGTTCAAAGGGTTCATCGCTGCGGCGCACCAGACCATCCACCGCAAGCCGCTGTGACCTCAGGCGCCTGATGGCACGGCGTTTCAGTTGCCGCTTCCGCGTGATGAAAAGGATCGGGCTGGATTGTCTTCCGAAGCGGTTTCCGATGACGCTTTAAAACACTTCGGCTTTGAGCCCGGAGACGTGGCGCACGGTCTGGGCGATGTGGGAAAGCGTTTTCAACGGCAGATGCCCGCAGTCCGCATGGAACATCGGCCGGGTGGGGGAGTAAATCTGGACCAAGGGGATGTTGGCGCCGGCGGCCTTCAATTCTTTGAGGCGATACGCGTATTCCTCGATTTCGACCACTGGCGGCTCTTCGCCGTTTATGGCGGTGAACAAGCTTTGGATGACTACCGGGCGTTGGCGGGCCACCAGGAGGATGTTGGACAACACTTTGTCCAAAGAGACATCGGACCGGTCCACGCGGTTGAAAAAGGTTTGGGTGCCACCGTCCAGCTTGGCCCAGATTTCATCCGACTTGGTAAAATGTTTCAACCCTTGCTGCACCTCGGGCCGGTCAAGCCCGGTGCCGTTGGTGATCAACACGAGCTTGAAGAATGGAAATTCTCCCAGCGCCCGGATGTGGACGATGGATTCGACGGCCTGGGCAAAATCCGGGGCCAGGGTTGGTTCGCCATCGCCGCTCAGGGCCACATGCCGCAGCGTCAACAGTTCTTCCGACAGGTGGGAGTACCAGGGCCGTTCGTGCAATTTTCCGGCCATGACATAGGCCAGGGTCTTGTGCATTTCGGCGGCCATGGCATCGACGTCCAGCCGGGTTTCTCGCGGCGGGTTACGGCGGTCCACTTCGCAATACAGGCAATCGAAGCTGCAGGATTTGTCGGGGTTCATGTTCACGCCCAGCGACAGGCCTCGCGCCCGGGCGGAGATGACCGCATACACGAAACGATTATTTAGAAAATCGCGAGGGCTGCCGAAGGCCGTCTCGGGGATGGCCGGCCGGTCTTTCCCGTTGGCGTGACGGGCTCCGTTCGAGTTCAAATTTTTTTGGATGGCTGATTCCACAATTCTTACAGAAACCATAAGCCTGCGGGTGCCAACGTTACTACACGGGACTTGGCAAAAGGTTCACATTCCTTGCCGGGAGATGGCGGAGTGGAAACACCCTGTGTTTACAGGGATAATTTGTTCACTCCGTCCGGGTTTCCGACTGGTGGCGCACCCGGCTGTTGCGGGCGCAGCCGAGGGCCGTGAGAGTGCGTTGGTAGATTTCCTCGGGCGTGCCTTCGGCCTCCACGGTCACCAGCAACCCGCGTTGTGAATAATAATCCACGAGCGGTCGGGTGCTTTTTTCGTAGGCGTCCATCCGGACGCGGACCGCTTCCGGCCGGTCATCCTCGCGTTGCTGGAGTTTTTGGCCGCAATGATCGCAGACGCCCTCGACGCGCGGTGGCCGCCCGGTGACGTGAAAAACCGCCTTGCATCCGGGGCAGGTGCGGCGGCCGCTCAGGCGCGCGACAATTTTTTCGATGGGAAGATCGTAGTTCAACACGGCGTCGAGCTTGATCTGTTCCTGGCCCAGGGTCCGGGCGAAGGCTTCGGCCTGGGCGACGGTGCGCGGAAAACCGTCGAGCAGAAAGCCACCGTGGCATTGGATGCAATGCGTCCGCTCCCGAAGCAGGTCCAGCACCGTCTGGTCGGGCACGAGGTCTCCCCGTCGCATGTAGCCGAGCGCGGCGAGCAACGCCGGGCTGCATTCGGTTTCCGCCAGGCATTTGGCGGCGCGGAAGATGTCTCCCGTGGAAAGATGGCAGGTGCCGAGGCGTTCGCACAGCAATTCAGCCTGGGTGCCTTTGCCCACACCGGGGGCCCCCAGCAACACCAGACGAAAAAGACGCGCCGGCACCGGCGGTAGAATCTTGCATCGGGCGGCGCCCCCCTGAATCCAAGCAACTCGAATTTGTTGTGCGGTCATAAAGTTATAATTCAAATATCATTCCGATAGGCTATAAATTGTTTCAAAGCTGTTCTAATTCAAGTCAGATTTGGTTTTAAGCCAATAAATACACTGTCTTTGCCAAAAATGGGTCAAACGATGGGATAAAATCGTTCCGGAAAAACCAGGGATGGCCGGAGGTTCAAAACCGCGGGTGATGTTTGGGGTGGCAAGAATTGATGCAAGAAAAGCCAAACTTTGCTTTTCAGGCGGGTGGTCCCTCGGTTATAAAACGCCTATGCAATCCATCGCCGACTGTCCGCGACGGGCTTTCGTCACTTTGCATTCTCTTCAAACGGGCTGCGCTCTTTTGAACCGTCCACACGTGTTTCTGAATGGGAAAGGATATCCACCATGAAAAATTATGCCCCGGCAGACATCCGCAATTTCGCCGTCGTCGGCCATGCTTCGTCAGGCAAGACCATGCTTTGTGAAGCCATGCTGGCCTGCAGCGGCGCCATCTCGCGCATGGGGCGCATTGCGGATGGTTCGACGGTTTCCGATTATCATGTCAGCGAAAAGAACCGGCAGATTTCCGTTTCGGCGTCCTTGTTGCACACCGAGTGGGCCGGCAAGAAGCTCAACATCATCGATACGCCCGGTTACCTGGACTTTATCAGCGAAGGGCTGGGCGCGTTGCGGGTCGGCGATTTTGCGCTGGTGGTGATCCACGCCCAGCACGGCCTGGGCGTCGGCACCGACCGGGTATGGGATTATGCGACGCGGTACGGCATTCCGAAAATGATCGTGGTGAATGCGATGGACAAGGAAAACGTGGATTTCGACGCCGTGGTCCGGCAGGCGCAGGAACGGTTTGGCCGGCATGTTTTCCCGTTGAGCGTGCCGGTGAATCCCGGTCCCGGTTTCAACCGCGCCCTGGACGTTTTGCGCAACGAGGTGGTGACCTATGCGGCCGATGCCAGCGGCAAATACCAGGAGGAAGCGGCCGCCGGCGAACTGGAAACCCGGGTCAAGGAACTGCACCGCCAATTGATTGAGCACATTGCCGAGTCCGATGATGGGTTGATGAACAAGTTTTTTGAAACGGGCGGTCTCTCGGAGGAGGAATTCCGCGCCGGCATCCATTCCGCGGTGCAAAAGGAACTGTTCATTCCCCTGTTTTGCACCTCCGCGGAAAATAACATCGGCGTCGCCCGACTCCTGGATTTCATCGCCAAGTACGGTTCGTCACCCGTGGACCGCAAAAAAGTCAAGGCGCTCAATGCCAACGATGCGGAGGTGGAGGTGGGCCTGGAGGATCCCGACCCGGTGCTTTACATTTTCAAAACGATGTCCGAGGCGCATTTCGGCGAACTCTCCTTCTTCCGCGTTTATTCGGGGTCGGTTTCCACCGGCATGGATTTGTACAACAGCGACCGCAAGACGAACGAACGCATCGGGCAGATTTACCTCCTCAACGGCCAGAACCGCGAGGCAGTCAATACGCTGGGAGCCGGCGATATCGCCACGGCGGTAAAGCTCAAGGATACGCACACCGGCAACACCCTGTGCAGCGCGAAAAAAGCCGTGACCCTGTCGAAGGTGGTTTATCCCAAACCCAATATCCACGCGTCACTGGTGGCCAAGGTGAAGGGCGAAGAGGACAAAATCGCCTCCGGTCTTTCGGCGTTGCACGAGGAGGATCCCACGTTCCTCTATTTTGTGGATTCCGAGCTGCATCAGACGGTCATCTCTGCGCAGGGCGAGTTGCACCTGGAAGTCGTGGCCGACCGCTTGCGCCGCCGCCACAACGTCCATGTCGATTTGGCCGAACCGCGCGTGCGGTATCGGGAAACCATCAAGGCCAAGGCGGATTCAAAATACCGCCATAAAAAGCAGACCGGCGGTTCCGGACAATTTGCCGAGGTCTGGATGCGTATCGAGCCCAAGCCGCGTGACACGGGACTGGAGTTTACCAACTCGCTGGTCGGCCAGAACGTGGATCGGGTATATGTGCCGTCGGTGGAGAAGGGCGTCAACCAGGCCTGCACGGAAGGCATCCTGGCCGGCTGCCGGGTGGTGGATGTGAAGGTTGATTTTTACGACGGCAAGATGCACCCGGTGGATTCCAAGGACATCGCGTTTCAGATCGCCGGTTATTTCGCGTTCAAAGAAGCCTTTACCGCCGCCAAGCCCTGTCTGCTGGAACCGATCAATAACATCGAAATCCAAATCCCGGAGGATTGCATGGGCAAGGTCATGGGCGACCTGTCAAGCCGGCGTGGGCGGATCCAGGGCATCGAGGCCGACGGCGGTTTTCAGGTCATCAAAGCGCAGGTCCCGGCCAAGGAACTGTATCACTATTCCAGCACGTTGCGTTCCTTGACGGGTGGACGCGGTGTGCACACCGAAGATTTCAGCCATTACGAGGAAATGCCGCGTGATACGGCGGAGAAAGTGGTCGAAGAGGCGAAGAAACGAAAAGCCGCCGCCGAATCGCATTAAAGCGTCCGGACCCGGCCGGGCCGGCGAAAAGACGACGATCAGGGCGCCACCGCAATGGCGCGGCTGACTGCGGAATAGAGGGCGTCCTTGAGCTTGGCGCGTTTGAACTTCAGTTCGTCAATTTCCTGGTCGGTGGCGAACTCAATTTCCTCCTCGATGCGGCAGATGGCGTCGTCCAACTGGTGGTATTCCTCGAACATGTGGCGAAACTGGTTATCGCTCAGGCGCAGGTGCCGGACGGTTTCGCGATGTTCAGGGAACTCACTCAGGAAGGGATGGTGTATGTCCATAGACTGTTCGGTTTCAGGTTTGACAGTTTACTGACCACTTCGTTGAAAACTAATTTACAGATTTTTTTTGTCAAGCGCTGGCCCAAAGTTCGTAAAGTTTTTGCCCGGATTGGCCGGGGACGCGTTCCCCGGAGGCAGGCGGAAAATCAGCGGCGGCGAACGTCGTCAAACTGGTCAAAATTTGATGCTGAGACCAATGCCCGGGTCCAGGCGCGTCGGGATCAGCGCCTCGGGATTCGGATACGCCGGCGTCAGATTGAACTTCAGGGAAAAATCTTCCGAATCGAGAACTTCGTAGTTGAGCTTGCGGTCTGCCACCGTGATCACCGGCGGTGCCGTGTCGTCGGACTTGGGCCGCAATTTTCCCGGCCCGGCGGCCGGCAGGGTTTTATCGTAGATGGGCATTGCGCGTTTTAGGCCGGAACCGGGGATTGTCGGCCCGGAATCGTAGGACAAATTGATGTTGGCCAGAAAGTGGCTGTCGGTGGTCAGATGCGGCGTTTCAATTTTTGCGTAAGTCAATGTCGGTGCCGGAATACGGCTTTCGACGGTCTCCACGCGGGGTTTTTCTTCATGGAAGAAGATAATTCCCGCCAGTAAAATCATTCCGGCCAGCACCAGATATCGCTTCATAACAACCGATTGGCGTCAGCCACACGCCCGACTTTTAGCAGCCAGACAAACCTTAACCGGGCCCGCTTTTGAAATCAAGCGGTCACCCTTGATGGGAGTGCCCTGATTTGGTGTAGGGCACGACGTAAGGAGTGCTGGCTCAATCGCCTCGTCACCTCGTCGCCTACAAATTAGGACAATGCCCCCGTGGGTATCATCAAAATGTTGCAAATTTTCCGGCTTTGTTGAAAATCCTTGGAGGTGTACCGCTGAACCTCTCGGTTGCCCGGGGCAGGACCGGCCGACTGATTGACCAGCGGGGCAAGGTAAAGGAGCATTCGGAGGTGATGAATTGATGAAACAGTTCAGACAAGTTCTCATGGTTTTCATCGGGACGGCGATGGTGGCAACCAGGATGCAGGCAGCACCTGAGTTTGACTCATCCGTGTCCCAAACAACCCAAATCTGGCAAGGGATAATCGGCGAAGGATTTCAGTCCTCAGCCCAGACCTTGAGTCTTGAGGCGGGCGGAACGGTCGGTTTCCAGGCGCTCGGCGGGGAACAGAATCACGATTTGGCCCTGGTCAGCCTTTCTTACGGTCACATGTTGGATGGCCCGGTGGGGAAGGACCATTGGTACGTTGGCAATTGGGAATTGCGCGGGGAGCTGTTCGGCGGACAGCAATTTTCCCCATCCGACAATTGGCTCGTGGGATTGACGCCTCATTTGCGTTATGACCTGGCGACCGGCACCCGTTGCGTGCCATTTATCGACGGCGGTGCCGGGGTGTCAGCCACCGGGATCGGTCCGCCCGATCTCAGCGGTACTTTTGAATTTAATATTCAAGGTAACCTTGGGGCGCATTGGTTCTTCAGGGACAATCTTGCGCTCACGCTGGAAACCGGTTACCTGCATGTTTCCTGCGCCGGCATCCATTATCCGAATCAGGGTTTGAATTGCGTCACGGTCAAGGCGGGCCTGACCTGTTTTTTTTAAGCTGTCCGGCGGATGGACCGGGGCCGGAACGATGATTTCTCTCACGGAGGGTGAACCGGCGTGGTCGTTTTCATTTGCAGAATCTCGGCATGCAATCGTTTCGCCAACTCCTTGCGGTTGCCAATCTTTTGTTGAAAGGGGGCAAAATGGACCGAGGCGCGGACGTTGCGCTGGCCGAGGAGATTGAGCAAATGGGGGAAAAAAGTCATGTCTCCCCAGTAACAGACGTCTTCCCCTACCTCGCCCTCTTCAAGCTGATATTGGATCAACGCGACAAAGAGAGGATGGGTTTGTTGGGCTGCGGGTTCGAGCAGCGATGATTTGAAAGGCAAAACCGTCTGGCCGTTGGAACTCGTTCCTTCCGGGAATAAAACCACCAGGGCGCCGTCATCAAGGGCCCGGCGGATTTCCGTGTTCGTCTGGCCGACCAGGGTGCGGCGCTCGCGGTCCACGAACAATGTTCCGGCGAGTTCCGCGAGCCAGCCGACGACCGGCCAATATTTTAAATCCCGTTTGGCGACGAACACTGCGGGCGTCAGTGAAGCCAGCACCAGGATGTCGAGATAGCTCAAGTGGTTGGAGACAAGGAGTCCGCGGTCCGGCACCCGTCCGGCGGCCCGCGCCTGCAACTTGAAAATCCGAAGGCTGCGGCGGGAAGCGCGTTGCAACCATGAAGCCCTGGCTGCCAACCGGGTCTTGGGCGGGCAGAAAGCGCAGTGAATCAGGAAGTCAAACATCGCGTACAACACTTGAGCGCCAAACCAGATGAACCTCCCGACGACCCGAAGGGGATGCCGGCGCAGACCTTTCATGTGCCAGTCCCAAACGCAATGTCGCCGCGGTCAACCGGCAATCCACGGTTCATACCAAACCTGGATGCGGTCAAGGCTTCGAGGTGACGATTGCTTTGTTTGCGATGACCCATTTCCTGATGATGTCCGCCATCTGCGGGCCGCCTGAACCCAAACGCTGGTTGAAGGTTGAATAATCCAGGATTTTTGAACGGCCAAAGCGGACGGCCTCGACGCTGGCCGGGGCACGAAAACTGATTTTGGAGGGATCGACCCAGGTTTGGAGTCCGATGACGTACCGGTTGCTGCAATTCAATCGGATTTCCCCGGGCTTTTCATCATAAAACCATCCGCCGGAATTGTCGAAGGTTTCGGTGACGTCGTTCGTCCGGTCGGGAGTCACGCTTTCGTGAAAAGAGCCGATCAGACCGAATACATTGGTGAATTCGCCGTAGTCCGGATGGCGGCCAACCTGTTTGCCAAACTCATCAATGGCCATTTGCATCAGGATACCGCTTTGCATGGCTTGCCCCAGAGCGAGTTCATGTTGCCGCCATTTCTGCAAATACACTCGTTGGAAAAGTATGAAGGTTCCCATGCCGATCAGGAACAGCAGCAACAGACGGTGAGGCAGGTCCTTCATGGCATTTATTCGTGGCCGCCGTGCTGGCGGAGCAATTCCGCCACGGCCGGGGTTCCCTTCGTTGTTGCGTAATACAGGGGCGTCCGGCCGCTGTTGTCCACGGCATTGACGTCGGCCTTTTTTATCAGCAGCAATTCCACCACGTCCCGGTGGCTGCCCGCCGCCGCATAGTGCAACGGGGTCGCGCGATTGCCGTCCCGGGCGTTGACGTCGGCGTTATAGGCCAGCAATAAGGCCGCGACGTCTTTTTGGTGCTGGCATCCCAGCGCGGCATAATGCAAAGAGGTCCTGCCGTTGTGGTCCCGGGCATTGACCTCGGCATTGTTGGTCAACAGCAGTTCGGCCACGTCCGCATGCCCCATGATCACGGCGTCCAGCAGCGGGGTGGTGCCGATGCCGTCCCGGACATTGACTTCTGCGTTGTTGGTCACAAACAATTCCACCACATCCCGGAAGCCGCCGGCCGCCGCCTCGTGCAAGGGGGTTCCGTTACGGTTGTCCCGGGCATTCATGTCGGCTTTGTTCGCCAATAGCAATTCGGCCACATCTTTGAAGCCCTTGGCCGCCGCCTCGTGCAACGGGGTGGCGCCGCGGTTGTCTTTGGCTTTGATATCGGCATTGTTGGTCAACAGCAATTCGGCCACGTCCAGGGAGCCCTTCGCCGCGGCCGTATGCAAAGGGGTTTCGCCGTTGTTGTCCCGGGCGTTGATCTGCGCATTGTTGGCCAGCAACAATTCCGCCACATCCCGGTGGTCCCCCGCAGCCGCCTCATGCAAAGGCGTCAGGCCGTCATTGTTTCGCGCATCAACCTCGACCTTTTTGGTCAGCAACAATTCCACCACCTTTTTCTGGCCGTTTAACGCTGCTTCGTGCAAGGGCGTCGCACCGTTCTCATCCTTGCTGGAAACCAGATCCGGATTGTGTTTGAGCAATGTCTTGACCTGTTTCACATTCCCATCGCTGGCCGCGTCATGAATCTCATCGCCGAAGGCGCGGTGGCCGCACATCAGCGCCGCCAACATGACGGCGACGCAAAGGAAAACCTGTGCCCGGCCAGGTTTGCGGAAAAGCGATTGCATATTATTGGTTCATGGTTGTTCTGCCCGGCAGGTACGTCAATCTGAAAGGTTCTACGGATCCAAATTAAAGTACCTGTGCCTGGGATGTTGTGCGGGTGAAATCGGGGCGATTGCCGGCGTGGGAAGGTTTCTCGCGTGCTGTTCGAGAAATTATAGTAACTGGCACACAGTTAGCTTGGTTGCTGGCGATGAAGAAAGCCCCCGTCTGTCACATCGAGAAACTCATGAAGCTCTACTACCAACCCCTGTTCCGTCTGGCGCTGAGCCTTTCTGGTGATCCGGTATGGGCGATGACATTAACCCAGCGCACGTTCTCACTGGCGTTTGAACTCAGCCGCACTTTGCCGGTGCCAGCCAATGTTCGCGCGTGGTTGTTCGCGATTTTATTCAACAATTTCCTGCGCAGCTTCCCGTCCCGACGCCGGGTTTGAGCTGAAAGACGGGTCCCGGCCTGGTGGTTTGAAAAGATTCGAAAACCGGTTTTACGCAAACCAGATCTGCCGTTCCCTGCTTCGTTGACATCTCCAGCCGCCCGGCGGATTTTGCCGGTCGGATGAAATTCTTCTGGACGGTTTGTTGCTGTTTCTTGTCTTTTACTGGGACACCACGGTCTCCGCCAGGTGTGCCGCCATGTCTGGTGGAACCTTACGACTGTGAAATCATGAACATAGCATTGGGCACGAGTCCGGGTAACGGCTTTTTCTCACCACGCCAACCCGATCCTCCCATGCCAGGCTTGAAAACCAAGTTCTGACTGCATTGTCAGCCAGTCCCTTACCGGTCCGTGCGAAAGAGGCGCAGCGAGCAATTGTCTTTCGGGCCATCGAAACTCACTGTGGCAAGAGTGCGGCCATCCGGAGCGAACCCCGCGTAAAACACAACGAGGGGTTCGGTTTCGAGCATCCCGATGTCGCGCAGTGTCTTCAGGTTCCACAACCTGACATGCTGAGCGCCGGTGCCGACCGCCAGCGTCTTCCCGTCGGGGGCAAAGGCGACTGAAAACGCCCCGCCCGTGTGCCCCTGTAGCACCGCCACGGACCGCCCCGTCGCCGCGTCCCACAGCCGGCACGTGTCGTCAGGCGACGCCGTCGCAATCTCGCCGCCGTCCGGCGAAAACGCCGCGCCAAACACCCCGATCTTGTGCCCGCTCAGCGTCAGCGAAAGTTCCGCCGTCGCCGTGCGCCAGACTTTCACGTCCAGATCCTCCTCGCTCGTTGAAATCAATCGCTCGCCGTCCCGCGAAAACGTCAGCGACGTGATGCGCGAAAGCTGCCCCTTCCACACGTGCAGCTCCTTTCCGGCTGACAAATCCCAAAGCCTCACCGTCCCGTCCCTCATGCCCAGCGCGAGCCATTGGCGCCTGGCTAGAAACGCGTGCGCGCTGACGGCGCCGGTGTCCAGCGCCCCCGCCACCATGGTTCGCACCGCCGCCGGATCGCGCAAACTCTCGAGCTCAAACGTGGCGTCGGGATTCAACACCCATAACGCCTGGCCGTCCTCGCTGAATCCCAGCGGACAGATCGCGTTCGTGAAAAACTCCGTTTCCCGGCCGTTGCCGGTCCGCCACACCTTGACGCCTTTGCGGTCCCCCGCCGCCAGCAGGCCGCCGTCGCCGGAGAAAATCGGCCAGTTCCAAAAGCTGACCGTTCGCGTCAACGCCGCGTCCAGGAAGGGCTGGTCCCGGTTCCACAAACGAACCGTTTCGTCCTTGCTGCCGGTGGCAAACGTCCTGCCATCGGGCGCAAAGGCAATCCCCCAAACCTCTCCGCGATGGCCACGGAACACGCCGGCCCCCTCCAGGGTGTGCGCGTTCCACAATCGAATGGTCTGGTCCGTGCCCGTGGTCGCCACGGTCCGGCCATCCGGCGAAAAGGCGATTTGCCAGACCGGACCCTGCCGCGTTTGGATTTCACACGGCGGCCGGTTTCCGGAAAGGTCCATCAACCGCAGGCTGCCGTCTCCGTAACCCTCCGCCAGGGTGTTTCCGTCCGGCGAAAGGCACAGATTGAACCGCACGTCCAGGGCATTGAACGACGCGATGACCCGGCGCTCATTGAGGTCCCAGACGTTGATGTGCCGGTCCCCGCCGCCCGCCGCCAGCCTTCGGCCATCGGCTGAGAAACTCAATTCTGACCCGTCCTCCGGAATCGAGTTCAATTCCCGGCCATCGCGCGAATCGAGGAAAACGACTTCAACGTCGTTCGACTCCGACGAAGCGCCGTTCGTCGCCGCAGACCTTTCCAGGGACACGGCCACCACGTCTTGAACCGGACTTGCCGCCATACTCGCGACTCCATTGGTGATCTGAAACCTCAACCGGCGCGTATCCAGGTCATGGCATTCCAGTTTCCCGCTCCGATCGTAGAACATGATCCTTTTGCCGTCGGGCGAGAAGGCCACGTCATCCACCTCATCGTCGCAAAAAAAGGATGCCGATTCCTTGTGGCTGGCCAGGTCCCAGACCCTGACGAATTGATCGTAACATCCGCTGGCCAGATAATGTCCGTCGGGAGAATAGGCGACGCCCATCACCGCATTGGAAAGGCCCGCAAAGGTGAACTGCTGCTGGCCCTGGCAGGCCTGCCTAAAAAAGCGCCATTCGAACCCGCGCAAATCCGGTTTGCCCGCCTGCGGAATTTGCGCGGTCAGCAATGCCTCCGCGCGGCCGAAATCACTTTCGGCATAGGCCTGCTGCACTAGGTACATGTCCCCAGCGTAAAGCAACTCGCGGGTGACCGCCTCCTGTTTTTCGGCCTGGACGCGGTACTCGGCCTCGATCTGGGCGCGCTCGCGCACTTGTGCGGTCTCCCACCGCTGCAGCAGGATGATGACTCCGGCCAGCACTGCGGCGATCCCGAAAGCCGGGACGAGGCGTTTCAACTGCCGTTCCATGGCGTGCAGGCGTTTGACCGATTTACCCGCCTGTAACAGCAGCAACTCCCCCCGCATTTCAGCCGCCGAGGCATATCGCCGGGCCCGGTTGTCGGCACAAGCCTTCAGCACGATTTCGTTCAATTCCAAAACCGATGCGCGATCGGCCAGGGATTCGAAGTCCGCGGGCAATAAGGGAAACTCGGCCCGATTCCTTCCCGTGGCGGCCTCGTAGAGCACCTTCCCGAGACTGTAGAGATCCGCCGCGGGTGAACCCGGTCCCTCCGGAGGCATATACCCCTCCGTTCCCACAAAGGAATGGGTCGCATCAATGCGGGAGACAAGGCCGATGTCCGCCAGTTTCGGCTGGCCGTTGACAAAAATGATATTGGACGGTTTGACGTCGCGATGAATCAACCCGTGCTCATGAAGATGTCCCAGCGCGTTGGACAAACTGACCGCCAGTTTCAGGCAATCCTGCGGCGGCAGGCGACCGCGCCGTGACAGCACTTCCTTGAGGGTTTTGGGCTGGTAGGTTGCCGGATTGACCGTCACAGGAGATCCGGGCGAAGATTCGTCTGTGCCGGCGTCATCGGCTAATTCCATGACGTAATAGAAATATCCCGCCGTTTCATTCCGGCCGATGTGCAGGATGCTGATCTGGTTTTCCTGCGAACGGGAAACCGGCTCAAACCTTTGGATGCCCACAAATTCACGTTCAAACGGGCGCGCCTCTTCAAAGGTCTTCCGATAGACTATTTTCGCGGCCCGGTAAGTGCCCGTGACACTGCGCACGAGCCAGACTTCTCCATACGCCCCGCGTCCAATGGGACGTAAAAGTTCGTAATCTGGAATGGCCGGCTCCACACGGATAGCGTAGCGGCAACCCGGGCCGGGGAAAGCTGAAATCGGAGGCGCGGTCTGCCTGAAAATTCCGCGAACGGCCGCTGCCAGTCCCTGCTCCCTGACCGGAGGTCAGTCCAGCTTCTTCCTTACATACTCGACCTCCTGCTTCAGCTGGCGGGTCAGGCGATGCGCAATGAGGTAGACCAGGACCGTGCTCACACCCAGTTCCTTTGCCACCTTCATCACCGGCCAGCGTTGGACGGCGTAGAGCTCGAATATCTGGGCGTGCTTGGGCTTTACGCGGCGGCACACCCGCAGGAAAGCCGTCTGGAACACGCTCCGCTTCCATTCCGCTTCCCATACTGCGTCCAGGTCCGCGGGATCCGGAATCCGTTCGGCCGTGGGAGTCCTTTCGCCTTCCTCAAAAGACGGAGACGCCTTCACGGGCGGCCGGCTGCGAAAATGATCGGCGATCCGCCACCGGGTGATGTTGAGCAGCCAATTCTTGAACGAGCCGCGTTCCGGGCTCGATTCAAATTCGTGAATTTTCCGCGCTACCCCCAGCAGGGTCTCCTGTACCACGTCGTGCGCTTCGGCATCCGTCAACCCGGACTGGCGGGCCACGCCATAAATCAGCTTCGAGTAGGTGTCGTTAAAATCCTGCCAGCTGTCGACATCCTCCCAGTTCTTGAGCCGCCCGAGCAGAGTTGCCCGCGTCGGGATGGAATCGGCGTTGTCGGGCGTCGCTGCGGCCTGGCTCATAACTGACAGCATAACGGTGTCCGTTCTGGAAATCTTTCAAAAAAATGCCGGCATCGTCATTTTGTTGAAAGATTGTCCCCGGTTTTTCCGTTAAGCCCCTGATTTGAAATATGAAGAGGCAAACGAGACCGCTTGAACCAGTCCGGAGGCCTTCCTCCCGCTTAGTCCGCCGCATGCTCATGCTATGCCGAGGGCTTGGAGTCCTGCTGCTCGCAACCTTCAATCCGCAGCTCTCAACCGCCTTCGCTCAAGGCACCGCCTTCACCTACCAGGGCCGGCTGAACGACGGGACGAACCCGGCCAGCGGCACTTATGATTTGCGGTTTGCGGTTTACGACACGCTTGCCGGCGCATTCACGATCGCGGGACCGGTTACCAATTCCGCCGTCGGCGTCAGCAATGGGTTATTCACCGTCACGCTGGATTTCGGTGCGAGTGCTTTCACGGGCGCGGATCGCTGGCTGGACATCGCTGTGCGAACCAACGGCGGCGGAGTGTTCGCGACACTGAATCCGCGCCAGAAAATCACACCGACGCCGTATGCCGTCACCGCCGGCAATCTGGCTGGTGTCATAGCGAATAATAGTGTCAATTCAGCGCTCTTCGCGACGGTAGGCGGCGGTGACGGCAACGCCGCGGGTGGATTTGGCTCCACCGTCAGCGGCGGTCTCGGCAATATCGGTGGGGCGTTTTATGGGACGGTGAGTGGCGGTTATTTGAACACGAACAACGGATACGCGGCCGTCATTGCCGGCGGCCAACAGAACTCCAGCAGCGGGACTTTCGCCACCATCGGCGGTGGCTCAAATAATGTCAGCTCGGGGTTTGGTTCCGTCATTGGTGGCGGCATTCAGAACACAAATGTGGGGGATTACACAACGATCGCCGGTGGTTGGGTCAACACCATTCAGAGCAACACCATTGGAGCGGTGATTAGCGGTGGCGGTGCCAACGTAATTCAATTGTCTGCGGGCAGTGGGACGATCTCGGGAGGAAACAACCACACCATTCAGAGTAATGCCTGGAGCTCCACGATCGGTGGCGGCAGTGGCAACACAATTCAGACCAACGCATTCGGCTCAACGATTGGCGGCGGCCGCGGCAACACGATACAGCTTGTGTCGTTCGACTCGGTCATCGGCGGCGGCTTCCATAACGTCATTGGCACCAATGCTCAGGACTCTACGATTGGCGGTGGCTACCAAAATAACAGCGGCGGATATTACACGACCATCGGCGGCGGCGATGGTAACGTGATTCAGACCAATGCTTTCGAATCGACAATCAGCGGAGGCGGCGGTAACTCGATCCAGGCCAGCGCTGACAAATCCACGATTGGCGGGGGTCGCTTCAACACAATTCAGACGTATGCTTTCGAATCGGTGATCAGCGGTGGCACAAACAATACGATCCAAACCGGCGCTTCCGGCGCGACAATTAGCGGCGGCGGCGGCAATTCAATCCAGGACTACGCCGTGCAATCCACCATTGGCGGCGGTTTTGCCAATATCATTCAGACCAACGCTTCCTACTCGACCATCGGCGGCGGCGACGAAAATGTGATTGAAAACGGTTCCACTTACAGCGCGATTGCCGGCGGCCAAATTAACGGGATTGCAACCAACGCTTTCTACTCGACCATTGGCGGAGGCTACGGAAATGCGATCCTACCCAACGCTTCCTTCGCGACGATTCCCGGAGGTTACGTGAACGTCGCCGCTGGCTACTACAGCTTCGCCGCCGGCCAAAGTGCCGCGGCGTTGCATGCTGGCTCCTTTGTCTGGGCGGATTCGCAATTCGGTCAGTTTTCCTCCACCGCGAACAATCAGTTTCTCGTTCGCGCTGCCGGCGGTGTCGGCATCAACACCGCCAACCCAATGGGAAATGCCTTGAGTGTCAACGGCGACACGCGCCTTGATGCTCAAGCGCTCGGTTACAACGAGGGCCTGGCCCTGAACTTCCCCACCAACATGTCCGGCTCCGGTGGCTACGGCGGCATTCACTTCCACAGCGCCGCACGCAACGGGGCGTTTGACGCGAACAGCATCAAGTGGGGGATGTTTTACAACTACACGCCGGAGAACGGTATTGCTGGGAACGGACTGTCATTTGTGCAGAACAATACCACCACCCGGCTCTATATTTCCACCAACGGCAACGTGGGCATTGGCACGCTCAACCCGACCAACAAGCTGATGGTGGTCAACGCCCGTTGCGACGGCAGCAGTTGGATCAACGCTTCGGATCGCAATCTCAAGCAGGGCTTTGCTGGCGTGGACGCCCAGGCAGTGCTGGCGCGGGTCGCCGCGCTGCCGGTGACGACGTGGAGTTACAAGGCGCAGCCGGGGCAGAAACATCTCGGTCCCGTGGCGCAGGATTTCCATGCGGCGTTCGGTCTCGGCCAGGATGACACCAGCATCTCCACCGTAGATGAAAGCGGCGTGGCGCTGGCGGCCATCCAGGGGTTGAATCAGAAGCTGGACGAACTTAAAGCCGATTTGAGCCACAGCGACGCGGAGAACACAGAGTTAAAAAAACGACTCGCTGCTTTGGAAAAAATTATTCTCAATCAAAAACCAAATTGAATGGAGCACAACCATGAAAACCAAACTCAAACTTCTCGCAACCCTGTTGCTGCTCTCAACCATCAACTACCAACTCTCAACTGCCCAAGCCCAAGGAACGGCGTTCACCTATCAAGGCCGGCTCAACTCCGGCACGAATCCCGCCAACGGAACGTATGATTTTGTGTTCGCGATTTATGGGTCGCCAACCGGGACGATTGACGGGTTCGCCAACCAGACCAATTCCGCGACCCCGGTCAGCAACGGCTTGTTTACGGTAACGCTCAATCTCGGTCAGCCCGGCATTTTCACCGGGCCCGACCGCTGGCTGGAAATTGACGTGCGCACCAACGGCAACGGCGCCTTCACCACGCTGGCCCCGCGACAGAAATTAACGCCGACCCCTTACGCGATCACGGCGGGCAACGTCGTGAGCAACGGGCTGGCTGCCGGCACCTACGGCAGCGCGGTCACGTTCAACAATGCCGGAAACAGTTTCAGCGGCAATGGCAGCGGGCTGGCTAACGTGAATGCGCTGACCCTGAGCGGGATTGGGTCCACTGGCTTCTGGCAAACTGCGGGCAACGCCGGCACCACTGCCGGTCCGAATTTTCTGGGCACGACGGACAATCAACCATTGGAGCTTCAGGTCAACGGCCAGCGTGCTCTGCGGATCGAGCC
>Ga0265338_10001958_pt1 | contig 32105 bp, 29 predicted proteins | sample 42126metaG_FD_193579 | JGI IMG/M metagenome (GOLD analysis project Ga0265338, IMG submission 193579) | Rhizosphere microbial communities from Carex aquatilis grown in University of Washington, Seatle, WA, United States - 4-21-26 metaG | ecosystem: Host-associated > Plants > Roots > Rhizosphere...
AGATTCATCGGTTTAATGCGCGTGAATGGAGCTGCGTGACCTGAACTACTTCCTGGCCTGCGTCGAGCACCGTAGCGTGACCGCCGCGGCGCGCGCGATCCACGTCGCGCAACCCACGCTTTCGCACGCGCTCGCGCGGCTCGAGCGGGAAGCGGGTGTGCGCCTGCTCGAGCGGCGCCCTCGCGACGATCTGCGCCCCACGGCGGCGGGCCGCCTGCTGCTGGCGCGCGCGCGCGACGCCCGCGCCGCCGTCGACGGGTTCACCGCAGATCTCGCGGCGCTGCACGGCATGGCGCGCGGCGAGCTGCTCGTGGGCTCGATCCAGAGTCTGAACGCGACGCTGCTGCCCGCGCCGATCGCGCGCTTCGTCGCCCTCTATCCCGGCGTGGCGCTGGGCGTGCGCACGCATCCGGCCGAGGCGATCGCCCAGGCCGTGCGCCACGGACGCGAGGAGATCGGCTTCGTCGCCGGCGCGCCGCCCGAGACATTGGCAGGCCTCTCCGTGCGCCGCCTTTATGAAGAACGCTTCGTCGCCATCATTCACAAGTCCGATGCGCTCGCGCGCCGGCGCAAGATTCCGATGTCGGCGCTACGCGAACGTGCACTGGCGCTGGTACCCGCGGGCGGGTATACAGCGACCGTCGTACACAGCGCGTGCGAGCGCGCTGGATTCGTACCGCGCGTCGCGGTCACCCTCGACTCGGGCGAAGGGCTGCGCGAGATCGTGCGCGCGGGAAAATTGATCACGATCTTGCCCGAGCGGTATTTGCCGAAGCACGACGATCACCTCAGCGCCGTGTCGTTGACCGATCCGACGCCGATGCGTGACGTCTTCGCGCTGCGCAATCCCGCGCGGATTGGCACGCGCGCCGCCGACACGTTCCTGGCGCTCGTCGAGTCGCATGTGTCAGAAAGGCGCTAGACGCGAAAATCCTGTGCGTTTGTCAACGCGTGGAACACGAGTTGTTTCGTTGGTGTGAACAACGGGAAAAGTTGTTTGCGCCGACTGGAAATCACGAATTTCGTCCCTCAAGATGAGGAAGGCGGGGCCGATGTGGAGGCCCAGAGATGGTTCGATCTCGAAGGTGAGTTGAGCGATGAACGCGATAGTGGTGGGGGTGTTGGCGTTGGCGAGCGCTCTGGTGAGAGAGCGTGAGGATGCAGTCCGCGACTGGACCGCACGTGTGGAGGAATCGCAGGTGGCGCTGTTGCCGCGGGTCGGCGACGGCGACGTGGGCGGCGAGCCGACAACCGGCACCGCCGCGGGCGCGGATGAGATCGAGTCGGGAACCGTCGCCGCGCAGACGACCGGCGCGCCGGCATCCTCCTCCGTAGACGTTTCGGTGCCATCGAGCGATCTGTCGTCCGACCTGTCTTCCGGCCTGTCTTCCGACGTGTCCTCCGGGGGGCAATGGCAGATCGCCTGCGAGATCAAGACCGGCAGCGCGCTGGTGTTCGATCGCGCGTCCCTGCGCGAGTACGGGACGGTGACGCTGTTTCGCTGGTCGGCGCCACGCTCGCGCATCGCGGGCCCCGGCGACGAGATCTACACCGCGGTCGTCAACTGCCGCGAGAAGACGATCGAGGCGGCGTGGCCCGGCCGGCGGCGAGAAACCTACGCTGGAACGTGCGGGCGCGGCCTGGTCGAGGCGGTGTGCGCCGCCTCGGAACAGGCGACCGCGACGCCGAGCGCGCGCGGCCGCTCCGGGGGTATGCGCCACGCCGGAAGTACGGCGACCCCGCACCGATAGGACGGCGGCGTCGTACAGCGGCGCCCGCTTGGCTACACGCCCGAGGCCCGCTTCACGGCGACGTGCGCCAATGCCAGCTCGTACTGCGCGCGTGTCAGGTTGAGCCGCGCCTGGGTCAGCGCCGACTCGGCCTCGAGCAGGTCGGTCGTGGTCGCCGCGCCGGCCTTGACCTGCGCCTCGGTCACGCGGAACGCTTCCTCGGCGCTGGCGATCGCCTTCTCCGCCGCATCGACCGCGCCGCGGGCCGCGTCGCCCTGCGCGAGGCTGATCGCCAGATCCGATTCGATCTGACGCTCCGTCGCTTCCAGGTCGCGGCGCGCGGCGGCCGCGTCGGCGAGCGCGGCGCGCCGCAGGTGATTGCTCGCGCCCCACTCCCAGATCGACCACTCGGCTTTGACGCCCACGAACGCGGAGTTCTTGGGCGCGAAGACCTGGCCGTCGGTGCGCAGGTAGGCGGCCTCGGCGTTGACGTCGGGCAGCAGCGAGTAGCCGCGCGCGCTCGCCGTCCGGTCGGCGGCGTCGATCAGGTGCAGCTGTTCGACGATCTCGGGGCGGCGCGCGTGGGCCTGCGGCAGCAGCACGTCGAAGCGCGCCGGCGGCGTGCGCGCCGCCGCCAGCAGCGTGCGCGGCTCGACGAACGCCACGCCCGCGTCGGCGGCGCCGGTGCCGATCAGCGCGAGCAGCGTGGCGCGCGAGACCTGCGCCTGGCTCATCGCCTGCAGTCCCTGCTGGTGCGCGTTGGCGACCGCGACCTCGATGCGCAGCAGGTCGGCGCGCGTGATCACGCCGGATGCGAGACGCGCGCGCGCGACCTCGACCTCGGCGCCCAGCTCGTGCTCCGACGCGTCGGCGATCTCCTTGACCGCCAGCGCCTCGAAGTAGCGCAGGAACTGGGTCTCGACGTTCTGGCGCAGGTCCGCCTCGGCCGCGGCGATCTGTGCGCGTCCCGCCTCGGTCCCGGCGGCCAGCGAGTCTTTCTCGTCATCGAGGTGCAGAAGCCCGAGCACGGGCTGCTGGATCCCCGCAACGAAGCTGTTGGTGCGCTGCTGGCGCGCGAGGAACTCCGCCGGCGCCGCCGCCGGCTGCCCCGGAGCCGTCGGGAGGGCGAAGTTCACCGAGAAGTTGTCGTTCCAGTACTGCCACTCCTCCGACAGATGCACGACCGGCAGCATGCGGCGCGCCGCCGAGGTCGTTCGTTCCTCGCTTCCGTCGAGCCGCGCGCGCGCGGCGATGAGACGCGGGTTGGTCTTGATCGCGAGCTCCACGGCTTGCTCGACGGTGAGGGAGCCGGGCGCGGCGCTCGCGGGAAGGGCGAGGGTGAGCGCCGCCCCAGCGGCGAGGACAGCCAGGCCGCAGCGGGTCGATGTGCGGGAGGTCATTGGCCGACAGTCACCGTGACGTCGGCCGACAGGCCGGCCCGCATGTTCGCGTCGGCGGGCGGATTGACCCAGGCGATGCGTACGGGTACGCGCTGAACGACCTTCACGAAGTTGCCGGTGGCGTTGTCGGCGGGCAGCAACGAGAACGAGGCGCCGGTACCGCCGGACAGGCTCTCGACCTTGCCCTCGAACTTGCGGCCGGGATAGGCGTCAACCTCGATCTCGGCGGTCTGACCCGGGCGCATGCTCCCGATCTGCGTCTCCTTGAAGTTGGCGAGCACGTAGGTTCCCGTCGGAACCAGCTCGACGACCGGCTGGCCGATGCCGACCAGCTGCCCGTCGTGGACCATGAGCTTGGACGCCACGCCGTCGGCCGGCGCGAGCACGCGCGTGTAGCTGAGCTGCAGCTTGGTCAGCGTCAGCGCCGCGTCGGCGCTCTGCACGCGTGCGTTCGCCAGGTCGGCGCCCGCGTGCGCGGCAGCGATCAGCGGCGCAACCGGCGCGTTCTGGCTCACGCGCCCGCGCGCCTCGCCGACGCGAGTCTCCGCGGCGCGCTTGGATTCCTCGGCGAACATCAACTGCGCCTGGGCCTGCGCGACGGCGGCGCGCGCCGAATCGTCGGCTGCCTGCGCGGCGTCGAGGCGCTCCTGCGTGGTCGCGTTCGCCTTCTTCAATTCCTGCGCGCGCGAAAGATCGATGCCGGACTTGCGCGCGTCCGATTGCGCGCGCGCGAGCGACGCGCGCGCCACCGCGAGCTGCGCCTCGGCGCCGCCGATGCCGACGGTCGATCCGACGAGCGCCGCTTGCGCGGTGGCGAATCCGCCCTTCGACGTCGCCTCGACGATCTGCACCTGCGCCTCCGCGGACGTCGCCTGGGCCTTGGCGGTCGCGAGCTCGGCTTCGGCCTGCTGCACGCGCGCCGCGTAGTCGGCGCGGTCGATCTCGACCAGCAAGTCGCCCTTCTTCACCAGCTGGTTCTCGATGACGGCGACGTGCACGACTGCGCCGGCGACGCGCGTGCCGACGGGGACCATGTCCGAGGTGATCTGCGCGTCGTCGGTGTTCTCGTGTCCGGCGGTCACCATGCGGTAGGCGGTGATGCCGCCCAGGGCCACGACGGCGACGATTCCCAGAATGACGAAGGGGCGTCGCCCGCGGCGCGGCGGCGCGGTGGCGTTGGCGGGGGCGGGCGCGACCTCGACGGGCGGCTTCGCGGTGCTGACCGGTTCGGGGTTTCTTTGAGTTCGTGCGGTCTCCATGATGCTCACATCTCCAGATGAACTTCGGGCTTGGGTGCGCGCGCGCCGGGCGGCCCCTTGAGGGGGGGAGCCTTGAGGAACAGCACGAGCGGAAGGATGAACAAGAAAGCGATTCCCGCCACCAGGAACATGCGCTCGAACGCCAGCACCGTCGCCTGGCGGACGACCATGCCGCCCAGGACGCGGCCCGCGGCGGTCTGTGCCGAGCTCTGGTCGAAGCCCTGCGCCCTCAGGCCGCGCTCGATCATGCCGATGCGGGTCATCAGCTCGGGCCGGCCGATTGGCAAGTGGGCCGCGAGCGCGTTGCGCGCGGTCGCGATGAACCGAGGCAAGAACGTCGCGAAGGCGGCCAGACCCAGAGATCCGCCGATCTGGCGGAGCAACGAGTTGAGCCCGGTCGCGTCCGCGAGCCGGTAGCGCGGAATCGTGCTCAACGCCACCGCCGTCAGCGGCACGAACAGCGACGAGAACCCGAGACCCTGGATGACGATCGCGGTCACCATCCTGTGCGCGCCGGTGTCGATCGTGTAGCGCGACATCAGGAACGTGCTGGCCGCGACCAGCGAGATTCCGATCAGGATCAGGATGCGCGCCTTCACCTTGTTGTACAGGCGGCCGACGATCGGGATGCCGACCATCATCGCCAGCGCGCGCGGCATGAGGAACTCGCCCGCCTGCGTCGCCGTGTAGCCCTGCAGCTCCTGCATGAAGATCGGCAGCAGGAACGTGATCGACATGAGGATGGCAAACATGACCGCGCCGATGACGGTCCCCGACAGGAAGACGCTGTCCTTGAACAGACGCAGGTCGACGGCGGGGAATTGCGCGGTCAGCTCGCGGATCACGAACGCGGCCAGCACGAAGATCGCGAGGACGGTGCACACCGCGATGGCGCGCGACTCGAACCAGTCGTTGCGGCTGCCCTCCTCGAGCACGTACTGCAGCGCCGCCAGTCCGACCGCCAGCAGCGCGATGCCGATCCAGTCGAGGTTGCCGCGCTGGCGGCGTGCCGCCTCGACGTTGGCGCGGCGAATGTCGTCCGGTTCGTGCACGAAGCGCGTGACCATGAACAGCGCGAGCACGCCGATCGGCAGGTTGATGAAGAAGATCCAGGGCCAGCTGTAGTTGTCGACCAGGTATCCGCCCAGCGTCGGGCCGATCGCGGGGCCGACGACGACCGCCAGGCCGAAGAGCGCCATCGCCATGCCCTGCTCCTCGGGCGGAAAGGTCTGGCGCAGGATCGCTTGCTCGGTTGGTTGCAAGGCGCCGGCCCCGAATCCCTGCAGCGCGCGGAAGGCGACCATCATCGGCAGCGAGCGCGCGAGCCCGCACAGCGCCGAGCCGACGACGAAGAGCGCCAGCGAAAACAGATAGACGCGCTTTTGCCCGAACAGGCGGCCCAGGAACGCCGTCAGCGGCATGACCACGACGGTGGCGATGACGAAGCCAGTCGTCACCCAGGTCATCTCCTCGACGGTCGAGCCGAGCGCGCCGCGCAAGTGCGGCGTCGCGACGGCGACGATCGACGTGTCGATCGCGCCCATCAGCGTCCCGAAGGTCACCGACAGCGTGACCAGCCATTTGTTCACCGGCGCACGTGGCGCGCTTCCGGCTGCGCTCCGTGGTGCGATCGCTGCCGCCACGCTCATGTGCCTGCTCCCTGGAAAAAGAAAGTCAGCAATCGGTCGGCGTCGCCGACGAGGTCGGTGTTGCCGTCAATCTTGACGAACGTGTCGCGGATCATGATCGAGCGAATCATCCCCATGAACAGCACCGGCGCGAGGTCCGCGATGTCGGCGCGCAACGCCCGCGCGCGCACGCCCTGCTTCATCAGCTTGTCGAGGCGCGAGAAGACCTCTTGCATCGTCGCGGTCGGCACGTGGCACGCCGAGGGGAACGTCTCCTGATACCGGCCGATCTCCCCCTGCATCAAGATCTGGAAGAACCGCCGGTGCGCCTGCTTGTGCGTCAGCACGGCCATCAGGAACGCGCGCAGCCGATCGCGAAACCCCGTCGGCGTCGTCACCGGGCTGGCCACGGTCGCGAGCGCGTCGTCGATGCGCGCCAGCATCTCGACGCGCCGGTCCTCGAGCAGCCCGGCCAGCAGCGCGTCGCGATCCGCGAAGTGGTTGTAGAGCGTGCCCACGGCGACGCCGGCCAGCGCCGCGATCTCGCCCATGTGCGCGGCGTGCAGCCCCTTGCTCGCGAACACCTCTTCCGCGGCGGCGAGGATCGCCTCCGCCGTGGTCTCACGGATGCGTTGTCGGAGCGCCGGTTGTTGACCTGGTTTCATAAAGTGAACCGCGATTCAGTTTTTGAACGGTAGCTCCAACTCGAGGTCGAGTCAAACGCTTCTTGCGTAACAAGATGGTCAAGACGCAGGCGCGCTTGCGCACACGTCACACGCTGGCGCCGGCTGTCGCTGCGGCGACTACCCGCGGCGCAGCTTCTCGAGATCTTCGGCGGCCACTTCGACGTTCTCGACGTCTTCGAGGATGTCGACGACCAGATCCTGGAATTGCTCCGACGAGAGACCGATCGCGGCTGCCACGCGGCGCAGGTGCTCGTCTTCGGCGAGATCGAGCTCGCCGTCGGCGGCGTGTACGGCGGCGCACAGCTCGAGCAGGCGGCGCTTCTGCGCCGGTGGATCGCCCGCGAACGCCGCGGCCGTCCTGGGCAGGTCGAACGCCGACGGTGAGAACTCGTCGATACGAAAATCGAGATCGATCGGCAGCGGCGCGTTGCCGATGCCCATGATCTCGCGCAGCAGCTTGCGCACCGTCGCCTTCTCGTCACCCGCGAGGTGGCGGTCGGCGTATGCCGCGTCCATCAACAGATCTGCGACCAGCGGCAGGCGATCCTTGTCGTGTTCCTTCATGGGGGCGCGGGCGACAATATACTACGGCACGCGTCTCGCGTGGCGGCTAGGCCGCGGGGCGCGCGCGCCCGGGCTGCACGGCGGCGATGAACTGCAGCTGTGGATTGTCCTGTATGGCGTTTCGCATCGCCCAGTCGTTGGCGAACAGCACCAGCGGCCGTCCCTCGACGTCGAACACCGACGTGGTCGACCCGGGACGATCGAACTTGTCCAGGCTCACCGGCGACCCTTCGATCCAGCGCGCGTGCAGATAAGGCAGGCGATCGAAGCCGACGTTGACGCCGTACTCGGATTTCAGCCGGTGCTGGATGACCTCGAACTGCAGCACGCCGACCGCGCCCAGCACCGGATCGCGCTCCAGACGCGTGCGATCGAAGAACAGCTGCACGGCGCCCTCTTCGGACAGCTGATTCAGACCCTTCTTCAGCTGCTTGCGTTTGAGAGGATCGGTCAGGCGCACGCGCACGAAATGCTCGGGCGAGAAGCGCGGGATCCCTTCGAACTCCACCTGCTGCCCCTCGCACAGCGTGTCGCCGATGCGCAGGTTGCCGCCGTCCCACAGGCCGATGATGTCGCCGGAGTAGGCCTCGTCGATCATCGTGCGCTCCTGCGCCATGAACTGCAGCGGGCGCGTGAGCGCCAGCGTCTTGCCGGTGCGCACGTGGAAGACCTCCATGCCGCGCGTGAACCGCCCCGAGCAGATGCGTACGAACGCGATGCGATCGCGGTGATTGGGATCCATGTTCGCCTGGATCTTGAACACGAAGCCCGAGAACGTCGGCGCGTCGGGCGCCAGCGTGCCGGCCGACGTGGTGCGCTCTCGCGGCGGCGGCGTCAGCGTCACGAAGTGATCCAGAAAGGGCTCGAGCCCGAAGTTGGTCATCGCGCTGCCGAAGAAGACCGGCGTCACGCCACCGTGCAGGAAGAGGTCACGGTCGAACGCGTTGCCGGCGGTCTCCAGCAGCGCGAGCTCGTCCGAGAGCTGGCGCTGGCGCTCGGCGCCGATCGCGTCGGCGACGTCGCCGTCGTCCATCGTGCCTTCGGTCATCGGCGCGCGCCGCGCCCCGCCCTCGGCGCGCTCGAAGTGCAGCACGCGCTTCCGCCAGCGGTCGTAGACGCCGTAAAAGCTCTGGCCCGAGCCAATCGGCCAGTTGACCGGGCTGCAAGGGATGCCGAGCACGCGCTCGATCTCGTCGAGCAAGTCGAGCGGCTCTTTGCCGCCGCGGTCGAGCTTGTTGATGAAGGTGATGATCGGGATGCCGCGCATGCGGCATACCTGAAAGAGCTTGATGGTCTGCGGCTCGACGCCTTTGACGCTGTCGATGAGCATGACCGCCGAGTCGGCGGCGGCCAGCGTGCGGTAGGTGTCCTCGCTGAAGTCGTTGTGGCCGGGCGTGTCCAGCAGGTTGATCTGGCGCCCGCGGTACTCGAACTGCAGCACGCTGGTCGAGATCGAGATGCCGCGCTGGCGCTCGAGCTCCATCCAGTCGCTGGTGACCGCGCGGCGGCCGGCGCCGCTCTGCTTGACCGACCCCGCCAGGTGGATCGCGCCGCCGTAGAGCAACACCTTCTCCGTGAGCGTGGTCTTGCCCGCGTCCGGGTGCGAGATGATCGCGAAGGTGCGGCGTGACGCGACCTCTCGCTTCAGTTTTTCGACGTCCACCGACATGAAGCCCGACACCATAGCGCAAACGCCAGGGTCGTGACGGCATCACCCCCGGTGTCGACACTAGGCGCGGCCGCGCAGCTTCGCGAACCACCAGCGCAGGCCGACGAACAGGAAACGCCAGTCCTTGACGAACTCGGGCGGCTTGCGCTCGTAGGCGTGACCGACGAGCTGGAAGATCCAGCCGATGACGAACAGCGCCACCGGCAGGCGCCACAGGCCGGGAACCAGCCGCCACCGGGCGGGAACGACGATCGCGGCGATGAACAGCGGCACGGAGAGCGCGATCATCGGGATCCCCACGGTGTGACAGACGCGGTTCACGCGGTGCTGGTGGCTCTGCGCGTATTCGCCGATCCAGTCGTCCCAGCTGCGTGAGCTCATCAGCGCCATCACGACCCCCGACGTGTGGCTTCTACCAAATCGCGTGGGTCCCCGCCAACGCCGGATCCGCGACGTGGAATCCTGACAGAAGGCTGTCACTGCGTGGTCGCAGAGTGTCGTCCGTGCCCGCGGCTGTCGCGGGCGCGGCGAAGCCAAGACCACCAAACAGGAGACCACCATGCCGAATCCATTCGCGTACGCCGAGCTGCACACCCAGAACCCCAGCGCCGCCAAGGACTTCTACCGCCGCTTGCTGGATTGGAAGATGACCGACGCCACCACGCCCGGCGGCTCGTACACCGAGATCGAACCGGGCGACGGGATCGCCGCCGGGCTCGTGCGCAGCGCCAACGACAACGCGCCGTCGCACTGGCTGCCGTACATCGGCGTCACCGATCTGGTCGCGTCGTCCGCCAAGGCCAAGGAGCTGGGCGCGCGCGCCCTGCGCGAGATGGTGCCCGTGCCGGACCTCGGCCGCTACAGCGTCTTCAGCGATCCGACGGGCGCGCTGTTCGGACTCTGGGAGAAAACCCGCGTTTGACGGCGTCACGCGATCGCAACCATCGGCGATCGCATCTCATCTTCGGCTGGCGCCGCTGCAGGATCCTCTCGCGGCGGCGCTGGTCGAACACCGGGACTGCTGTTGACTCCCGATTGACCGTCTGTACTCTACGGCGCCATGACATTCCGAATTCAGAAATGCCTGCGCCGAGGCGCGTCCGCGCTGTGGATCTTTCTCGGCGTATTCGTGCTTTTGGCGTCCGCCCCGGCGCACGCGCAGAAGGATCCCAAGTTCGATTTCGGCAAGCCAGAAGACGTCAAGACCGTCGAGTGGAAGGCCCAGGCCAAGGGCGGCGCCTCGATGACGACCGGAAACTCGCAGAGCACCAACGCTTCGCTGACCGCCAACGTCTCGCGCAAAGAGGGAAACAACAAGCTCGCGCTGGAAGGCGGCGTGGCATACGGTCGATCCAGCACGACCAGCGCCAATCCAATCAGCCCCACGACCTACGATATCCAGCGGCAATCCATCACCAGCACCAACAACTACTACGGCAAGGGGCGCTACGACCGCTTCTTCACCGCCAACAACGCCGGGTACGTCAGCGGCCAGGCGGCCGCCGACAGGATTGCGGGCAAGACGTTCTTCGGCGGTGGCCAGGCCGGCTACAGCCGGCAGCTCTACAAGAGCGACATGCATCTGCTCGTCGTCGAGGCCGGCTACGACTTCTCCTACGAGCGCTACGTGCAGGTGTCCCCGGACAAGCCGCTGAGTCCGGTGTCCATCCACTCGGCGAGGGTTTTCGCCGGTGAGACATTGAAGCTGAGCGCGGCGACCGGCATCTCCGCGAGCGCCGAAGCGCTCTTCAACCTCAATAAGGAAGGAGCGGCGACCAGCGTCGACACGAAGACGACAGGCGTCGACCCTTTCAAGGACACGCGGATCAACGGCAAGGTCGGCTTGACGACGACGTTGCACAAGCAGCTCAGCATCGGCTTCAGCTTCACCCTGAAATACGACCAGAACCCGGCGGTGCTTCCGAATCCGAGCAACGCCGGAACGCTCACGCCGGCCGACACCTTCTTTGCGGCGAAGGTTGACACGCTCACCGAGATCTCGCTGATCATGACGTTCCTGTAAGTCGATGACGCCAACGAAGCCCGCCGGCTGGTGACGACGCAATGACGACCAAGACCAATCACAAGTGGCGCTTCTTCCGCGCCGGCGGCTTCGACCAGGTCAAGCTGACCACCGGTGACGATTTCGTGCACCTGGGGTCGCTCGATCAAAAGCTCTGGGTCGCGCTGGCGTCGCCGACCGCCGGGCTGGAGCTGGACCCGCGGACCGCTGCGCTGATCGACGTCGACAAGGACGGACGCATCCGCGTTGGCGAGCTGCTGGCGGCGGTGAAGCTCGCATGCGCGAACCTCAAGCGCCCGGACGATCTGGTGCGCAGCCTGCCCGAGCTGCCGATCGATTCGATCGTCGACACCACCGCCGAGGGCAATGTCTTGATTCGCGCCGCGAAGCAGGTGCTGGGCAACCGGGGCAAGGCGGCGGCGACGGTGATCGCGCCCGCCGACTTTGCTGACCAGGCCAAGCTGTTCGCCGACACGAAGTTCAATGGCGACGGCGTGATCATCCGCGAGTCGGCCGACGACGACGCGACGCGCGCGCTCATCGACGAGGTCATCGCGTCGGTGGGCTCGGAGGCGGACCGGTCGGGCAAGCGGGGGATCAATCAGACGCTCATCGATGCGTTCTTCGCCGAGGCGCGCGAGCACGACGCCTGGTTCAAGGAGGGAGAGGGCGACGCGCGCGTGCTGTTCCTCGGCCTCGAGAAGACGGTCGCGGCGACGACGGCGCTGGAAGCGGTGCGGGCCAAGGTCGAGGACTATTTCGCCCGCTGCCGGGTCGCGGCGTTCGATCCGCGCACGCTGCCGCTGCTGAACCGCAAGGAGGACGACTACCTGGCCGCGCTGGGCGCCGATCTTTCGGCGTCGGCCGAGGAGCTCTCGGCCTTTCCGCTGGCGCTGGTCGTCGCGGGCCGGCCGCTGCCGCTCGGCGAGGCCGTCAATCCGGCGCATGCCGCAGCGATCGCCAGGTTTCGCAGCGACGCGGTCGCGCCGGTGCTGGGCGATCGCGCGCTGCTCACCGAGGACGAATGGCGGCGTCTGGACGAACGGCTGGCGCCCTGCGCGGCCTGGCGTGCGGGACAGCGCGGTGCGCTCGTCGCCGCGCTCGGAATCGCCCGCGTGCGCGCGATCCTCGCGTCTGGTGGCGAGCTGCAGCTGGCGGAGCTGGTCGCGCGCGACAAGGCGCTCGAGCCCGAAGTCGCCGCGATCGAAAACCTCGAACGGCTGACCCGCTATCACCGCGACCTCTACCGCCTGTGCACCAACTTCGTCAGCTTCAAGGATTTCTACGACGGCGGCGATCCGGCGATCTTCCAGGTGGGGACGCTCTACCTCGACCAGCGCGCGTGCACGCTCTGCTTGCCGGTCGACGATCCGGCGCGCCACGCGTCGATGGCAGGGCTGGCCGGCGCGTACCTGACGTACGTCGACTGCGTGCGGCGCGCGACCAACGAGAAGATGCAGATCGTCGCGGCGTTCACGGCCGGTGACTCCGACAACCTGATGGTCGGGCGCAACGGCGTGTTCTACGATCGCAAGGGACAGGATTGGGACGCGACGATCACCAAGATCATCGACAACCCGATCAGCGTCCGCCAGGCGTTCTTCTCGCCCTACAAGAAATTCGTCCGTTTCATCGAGGAGCAGGTTGCCAAGCGCGCGGCGGCCGCCGACAGCGACGCGCAGAAGCAGCTGAGCAGCACCGCCGAGACCGCGGTCAACCTCGACAAGACCAGACCCGACAAGCCAGCCGCAGACAAGAAGATCGACATCGGCACGGTTGCGGCTTTGGGTGTCGCGTTCGGAGCGATTGGTACATTTCTGACCGCGATCGTTGGATACGCCACGGGCGTCTTCAAGTTGGGCATCGCGGCGACGTTCGGCGTGGCCGTCGCCGTCGTCCTGTTGATCTCGACGCCCTCGGTCGTGCTCGCCTACGTCAAGCTGCGCAAACGAAACCTCGGGCCGATCCTCGACGCCAACGGTTGGGCAATCAACACACGCGCGCGTATCAATGTGCCATTCGGCGCAACGCTCACCGCGGTCGCGAAGTTGCCGCCGGGCTCGCGCCGCGATTCGCAGGATCGTTATGCAGAGCGTGGATTTCCGGCGAAGACGTTGCTCATTGTGGCGACCGTGCTGGCGCTGGCCTGGAATTGGTACCAGGGCCGTTTCGATCGCCATCTGCCGCCGCGCGTACGCTCGACGACAGTTCTGGGAACGTGGGCCCCCTCGTCAACGCCCGTGCCGACGCCGCCGCCCGCGGGCGCGCCTTAGTATTCGGAACCCGTGAATCGACGCGCGAAGGCGTCGAAAGTATCTCGAATTACCAACGATAATTCGAAGTAGCCAAAACCAGGGTCTTGGCTGTTGGGGGCCACCATCGATTGAAGGCGGCGCCCAACACCCAAGATGCGGCTCGTCACGGCGGTCTTGCGCGAAAACCGTGAAAAACTCATCGCTGCTCAGAAAATGATGACAGCGGCATACCCTGTGCTCAAACGGGTCTTCGGGAAGATTCGCTGCTCGTAGGTCACTCGGCGAAAGGATGTCTCTCATGAGTGCAACGCCAGTCGTATCGATGCCTGTGGTCACGGAGGCTCATCATCACCGGTCCAAGTTTCTGCTGGCCGGGCCCAAGTTTCCTCTGCTCTTCTTGACGGCGCTGCCGGCCGCGGTCGTGGCGCTCTCGTCGGAGGGGCACGCGCAGCAAGTCAGCGCGCTCATCGCGCTCGGCTGGTTCAGCCTCGTGCCAATCGCGCTCTACGAGCGCTGGGTCGCGCTGGCATTGCCGATCGTCGCCGCCGGATTCCTGGTGCTGACGCTCGCCGCGTTACCGTTCAATTCGACCGCGCTGATCGTCGACGTCTGGACCTCGGCGGCCATGTTCGTGTTGTCGTTGCCGCGTCACGGTCACGGGCTCGGCACGCGCCGGCCACAGGTTTGAGGCGCGGCGCGATCGGGCTTTTCACGAGTCGGCTCGCGCCGCGCGTGCGAGCCGACCATCCGCCAGCTGCCATCGCGTGGCGCTGAGCTGCGCGGCAAAGTCCCGATCGTTGGTCGCGAGCACCGTCGCCTGGCCCGCACTGCGCCGCTCGTCGACCAGCTCACGGATCATTGATGTGCCACCGCCGTCCAGGCCGTTGGTCGGCTCGTCGAGCACCAACAGCGGGGGCGCGCCGATGAGCGCTGCCAGCAGCAACGCGCGCTTGCGCTGGCCGAACGAAAGCGTCGCCAGTCGCTGTCGCCAGACAGTCTCGACGCCGAGCCGCGCGCGCAGCGTCGTGACGGCGGCCGTGCCCGCCGGTCCGCCCGCCTGCTTGAACGTCTGCACCAGCGCGATCAGCTCGGCGACCGAAAGCTCCGGCAGCGCGTCGCTGGCGTCGGGCAGGTAGCCGAGCAGCCGGCGCGCGCGTCCCGTGGCGCCGGTCACCGGCAGGCCGCCCACGGTCACGCTGCCGCGGTCGGGCTCGACCAGGCCGACCGCGATCCGCAGCAGCGTCGACTTGCCCGAGCCGTTCTCGCCGGTGATCACGCAGACCTCGCCAGCTCCGCACCCGAACGTGACGTCCGTCAACACCGCGCGCGCCGCCAGGCGCTTGTCGACGCCGTGCATGCTCAGCATGGGCCAAGGCCTCCGCTCATCCGGCTCATGCGTCTCCGGCGCCGATGGGGGCCGGCCCCGTCGCTCGGTAGCCGCGCGCGACGCGTGGGTCCGGAATCGCCAGCGCGACTGCGGCGGGCACCAGCAACGCTGCGTCGGGAAAAAACCAGGCGCAGGGCGCGAGCACGCCGGCCCCGGCCAGCATCGCCAGCAGCAGCCGCGCGCCGTCGCGGCCTGCCCCGCGGCACGCCCAGCGTCCGGCGACCGCCGCCGTCGTCGCGCCCGCCAGGCCGGCGACCGCACCGTCGAGGGCCATCGCCGCCGCCGAGTGCAACGGCAAGAGGTGGCCGAGCACCGCGCCCGCCACTCCGCCCAGCGCCGCGCCCAACCCTCCGAGCGCGGCGCCGGCTCCCAGCCGGCGCGCCGCCGGCGTGACACCGTGGACGTCGAGGAGCCACGCGGCCTCGCGCTCGACGCGCTGGATGCCGCCCGCCAGGCCCGCCGCGGCCCATCCGATCGTCAGCGCCGCGGCGGTGCGCCAGATCGTGCGCATCGTCGTCTCATCCACGATCCGGTTGTTCGCCACCGCCAGCCCGGCGAGCAAAGCGCCGCCGGCGGCGAACCAGATGGCGCGCAGCAAGGCCGGCCGCTGCGCGCGCACGATAACGGCCAGGTGCGTCCGAGCCAGCGCGACCGCCGCCGATCGGCCCGCGCGCACCCAGCGCCGGGCGTGTCGAACGCCGACGCGCTCGGGCGCGGCAATGAACGCGCGACGCAGGGCCAAGCCTGCCGCCGGCACCGTCGCGACCAGCGCCAGCGCCGGCCAGGGCAGGATCGCGACCGCGACCAGCCACAGCAGAGCCGCCGCGATCTCGGCGGCGCCCCGTGGCCGGGCCAGCAAGAGTCCGTGCCCCGCCATCACCAGCACCGTCGCTGCAACGCCGGGGACCACACCGCCGCCCTTGGCCCAGAGCAGCAGCCAGGGCAGCTCGACCAGGACCAGCATGGCCGCCGTGACGCCGAGCAGCCGCGCGCGCGGAATCGGCCAGGTGCGGATCAGAAACGCCGACGGCGCAGCGATCAACGCGCGCGCCGCGGGAAGCGCCAGCAGCAGCCAGCCCGCGAGCAAAACGACGCGGGTCGGTGGCGACGCCATGGCCATCGCAACGACGTCTTGCGAGCGCACGCCGTTTCCCGCGAACAAGATCACCACGACCACGAACAGGCCCAGGTACGTCGGCAGCGCGCGCCGCGCCGCCGCTGCGCCGCTGGTTCGCGCCAGCACGCCGACCAGCGCGCGCAACGCCCGCGCGCCCGACTCGGGCTCCGGGGCGCCGTCGCCCGCATCGATCCCTGGCGTCCGGATCATTCGATGTCGCCGCCCGCGCGCCTCAGTTCATGGGCAGCACGAACTGGTTCCCGGGGTCGGTGAGCGATTGGTCCAGCACCGGTGAGTAGGTCGAGACCGAGATCGTCCCGGCGGCTGGCGAGAAGCGGACGATGCGCAGGTAGCCGCTGCCTCCATTGACCGTCGTTCCCTGGGGAGAGACATCGCATGGCGCCGCCGTGCAGGTTTGATAGTTGGCGAGGATCTGATGCACGACGCTGCCGTCGGGCCGCGCGCTGCTGAGGAGCCCCGTCGTTCCCGGTGGCAGATCGTCGAAATTGACGTCGTGGCCCGAGAAGACCATCTTCACGTTTCGGTTCGGCAAGATCAGCTTCTGCCACATCTCCATGCCGTCGTTGATGGTCGTGTGCGATTGCCCCATCATCACGTAGTTGTGCGGATTGAAAAATTGCGGAGGTCCGTGCTGATTGTAGAGCGAGCTGTCGTGGTAGAGGTACGCGTGGGTGATGATGATCGCCGGCTGATCATGGAAGGCCTGCAGCACCGAGCTCGCCCACGCCAGCGCCTCGTCACGCGGCCCGAACTCGAGTGAAATGACCAGCCAGCGCGTTGCGCCCGCCGGGATCAGGCTGAAGCTGTTCTCGATGTGCCCGGTCTCGAACGTGTCGCCGAACCAGGAATAGGCGGCGAATCCCGAAGGCGGGAAATAGGCGTTCGCCATGCCGACGCGATCGGCGAGATCGATGTAGTCGTGGTTTCCCGCGGCAATGACGTAGGGGACGACGCCGTCGAGCAGGTGCAGGCTGTTCGACGCCACGGTCCACTGCTCGGGCACGTCGCTGTCGACCAGATCGCCGGTGTGAAGAACGAACGCGATCTGTTGCGCGTCGCGGCTCTCGACGATCCAGCTCGCCTGCTTCATGAAGATGTCCGGGAAGCTCGCGGCGTAGTACTGCGTATCGGGCAAGACGACGATGCTGTAGTCGGGCTGGGTCACTCCCACGCCCGCGTCAGCGTCGATACCGGTGCCGGTGTCGACGCCGGGAGACGCGTCGCGTGCTTCGATCGGCGGGCTCCCGTCGACCGGCGGCAACTGGCTGCCAGCATCGGCGACCGTGGTCGAGCCCGCCAATGGAGGCTGGTCGCAGCCGCCAATCGCGACCGCCAAGGGAACGCACGCAAACGCGACGAGCAAAGCGATGCGGCTCCCAAAACTGCGTTTTGCCCGACGGAAGATAGCCAATCCGAAACAAAGTAGCACCGAACCCAGCGCGGGTCAGCTCGCAGGCATCACGGATTTCAGTGGGTGGCAGGCCGACACCGGCGGCGCGCGCACGAAAGATCGGCTCCCGACGCGACCCGGTGCGATCGCGGCCGATAACGAAAGGTGACTTCGATCGCCGCCACTGTCATCGTCGTCGTCGTTGCCGTCGATACGACCGCCGAGGGATCCGGTTCGCTGTCGGGGCCCGGCGCCCACCTGCGCGACGCGATCGCGCTCACGGTTCAGCCGGCTTTCGGTGGCGGGCCTGCTGCTGGTGGCCGCGGCGCTGGTTCTGGCGTCGCCGGCGCGGGCGGCCGGGACGCTGCGGATCGACTTCATCGACGTCGGGCAGGGCGACGCCGCGCTGATCACCTCGCCGACCGGCAAGACCGTTCTGGTCGACGGCGGACCCGGTCAGGCGGCGCGCGCGTTGACCACTTTTCTCCGGGCCGAGACCGATCGACCCCTGGATCTGATCCTGCTCAGCCACCGCCACGAGGACCACCTGGGCGGGCTCGCCGCCGTGGTCCACAACCGCGGCGCGCAGCTGTTTCTCGATGCGCCGGTGCCCCATCCCGGCCCGTCCTACACCGCGCTCATGCAAGAGCTCGCGGAGCGCCAGGTGGCCGTCCGACAGGCGAAGCGCGGGCGCCGGATCGATCTCGGCGGCGGGGCGGTGATGACCCTCCTCGGTCCGCCCGATCCGGCGATCGTCGGCTCGCGGTCGGACGTCAACGCCAACAGTGTCGTCGCGCGACTCACCTTTGGGAAGTTCGCCGTGCTGTTCATGGGCGACGCCGAAGCGCCGACCGAGCGGTGGCTGCTGGAATCGGGTGCGCCGCTGCAGGCGACGGTGCTCAAGGTCGCCCATCACGGCAGCCGCTACGCGTCGCGGGTCGGCTTCCTCGAGCAGGTCGGGGCGCGGGTAGCGGTGGTCAGCGTCGGCGCGCACAACGAGTATCACCACCCGGCGCCCGAAACGCTGGAGCATCTCGCGCGCAGCGGCGCCCGTGTCTATCGTACCGACATGGACGGTACGGTGACCCTGGAGACCGACGGCGCGACGCTGCGCCTGCGCACGACGCGCGGCCGGCACGAGCGCTGGGAGCTCCCTTGAGCCCGAAGAAAACCGCCGGCCGCGGAGGCCGAGCGAGATCGCCGGAGCCGCCGCGCGCGCCCGACAGCGCGAAGGCGCCGCTGCTGTTCGTCGACGCCGTCGAGAGCGGGCGCGCGCGCTTGTTGCTCGGCCGCGACGCCTTCGAGGTGCCCGCCTCGCTGCTCCCGCGCGGTGCGCGCGAGGGGAGCTGGCTTCGCTGGTCGTTGGCGCTCGCGCCCGCGCCGCCCGACGAGGACCGCGGCGCGGCGCTGCGCGCCAAGCTCGGCCGCGACGACGACGGCGGCGACCTGAAGCTCTGACCGCTCGCCGGCCTACTTCGACGCGGACGCGCGCGCAGCCGTCTTCGCGCGCTCGGCCGCGCGCCAGAGATACCAGCTCGCGACCGAGCGAAACGGTCTCCAACGCGCGCCGCGCCGCTCGAGCTCGTCGGCGGTCGGCAGCTCGCGCTTGCGAAAGGCGACCGCGAATCCCTTGCGCACGCCGTAGTCGTCGACGGGCAGCACGTCGGCGCGTCCCAGCCGGAAGATCAGCAGCATCTCGACGGTCCAGCGTCCGATGCCACGCACCTCCGTCAGCCGTTCGATGATCGCCTCGTCGTCGAGAGCGTGGACGTCGGCCAGCGTTGGCAGCTCGCCGGCCAGCGTCTTTCCGGCGAGGTCGCGCAGCGACAGCAGCTTGTTGCGCGACAGGCCCGCGCCGCGCAGCTTGGCATCGGACGCGCGGTGGATGTGCGCGGGGCTCAGGCCTTCGCTCGCGCGCGGGAACAACGCCTGCACGCGCGCGAAGATCGTCGCCGCCGCCTTGCCGGTCAGCTGCTGGTAGACGATGGCTTCCGCCAGCGCCAGGAACAGGCTCGACGTGCGATCGATCCGGATGCGAAACGGACCGACGGCGTCGATCAGCCGCGCGAGCGCGGCGTCCGCATCGCGCAGGTGCGCGACTGCGGCCACCGGATCGTATCCCAGCTCGGCCGCCGACGGCTGGGGCGCCGCCGTGCCGTTCAGCCGCGCGCCGTCGCGCTCGATCGACAGCAGGCGCAGCTTCGTCGTGACGCCGCCGTTGGCCGAGAAGCCGCCGACGCGCCCGTCGGCCGCGAGCACGCGGTGGCAAGGCACGACCAGCGCGAACGGGTTGCGACCCAGGGCCTGCCCGACGGCACGCGCGGCGCCCGGCTGACCCAGGCGCGCCGCGAGGTCTCCGTACGACACCGTCTGACCGGGCGCGATCGCGCGCGCCAGCTCATAGACGCGTCGGTGAAAAGGTGGCACCTGTTCCATGTCGAGCGGGATCGCCGCGAGCTCGCTCGCTTCGCCGCGCAGCAGGCTCAGGATCTGATCGACGGCGAGACGGATCGGCTCCGGCATCGGCTGCTCTGTCGCGTCGGGAAGGCGGCGCGCCAGACGCGCGCGCGTAGCAGCTTCCGATCCGTCGGGCAGCTGAACGGCGGCGACGCCGCGCCCACCCCAGGCGATGCCGCAACACCCAAGCGGGGAATCAAAGAGCGCAAATCCGGGTTGGGTCATGTGGGTGTTTGAGCGTAGCACCCGCACCGCCGCTGAAAAGCAGCGGAGATTGCGCCATGAAACGCGGGACGTCGTGGCGCCGGCGATCCATAGTCACCCGCGAGGAACGAACCAATGGCGAAGAGCTGGAGGAAGCGTCTGCGCCGGGGCCGCCTGGCATCGTGGTTGGGGCGAATCGAGGGCGTCGAGAGGCCAGCTCTACTGGTGGGCATCGGCCTGCTGCTCTATCGGGTGTGGCGCAACGAAGATCGCCGGCTCGACGTCAAGACCCGCTGGCAAGGCGCGATCGATCGCGTTCGAAGGCGGTTCCGCGGGCGATCGGACGCTGCCCCGGAGGCTTCGGACACACGGGTTTCGGAGTCGAAATCGCCTCCGGTGCGGCCCTCCTGATCGCCGCTGCGCGCTCAGCGCAGCAGGAAGTACCAGATCGCGCCGCCGGCTCCCGCGAGCGTCGCGAGCGTCAGCATCACGCGGACCGGCGACATGCGCCGTCGCAGTGACACGACCTCGCCGTCGCTCGACGCGTCCGGCGGAGGCGCGAATGCGATCTGGACGGCGGCGGGCATCGGCATCGCCGCCGGCGTCCGCACTCGAGGGGCCGCCGCCGGCTGTGTGGCCGGCGCAGGCTGAACGGTCGGGGCGGCAGGGGCAACCGGCACGGGGGGCAGCTCGACCGGCGGAGGCGCCGCGGCAACGGCGGCGGCAGGGATGGGCTCTCGCGCGTCCGGATCCGGGAGCGCATCGATCACCGCCTGCGAGGGGCGGCCAGGGAGCGATTCGTCGTGCCGGATCGGTCCCGAGTCGAGGTGCACCGGGAATTCAGGCACCGACGGCGTGCGCTCGCGGCGGACCGGCGGCGAGGCACTGACCGCGCGCATCGATGGCGCCGACGCGCGCGCCGGCACCGGGGGCGGCGTCGCGGGCGGGCGCGACGTGGCCGGCGCGGCGGTCGACATCGCGACCACCGCCGCGATCGGCTCGGACGCGACGTCGTCGTATCCGCCTGGCATCGGCGTGGCTCGATCGTCGTCGAGCGACGGTTCCGGCGTATAGCTGGGCGGCGCAGCGCGACCGGGCGGCGGCACCGTGTGACGAGCGGAGCCGCGATCGATCATCGGCGTCGGGGTCGCCGCTGGCGCGGCGGAGAAGGCCGCAATCTGGTGGCGCGCCGATCCGTTGTCGCCGACGGCGTGAGGCGCCGCAGACGGCCGCGGCACGGACGCAATGCCGGGCCGTGGTTGAGGCGCGGGCGGCGCCTTGGCCGCCGAAACCTGCGGGCGCGAGGGTGCGGTAGCCGGGGGACGCGAAGGCGTGACAGCAACGGGCGGCGTGGGCTCGGGAGCCTCGACGACGGCTGGCTTGGCCCTGGGAACGGGCGCTGGCGTCGGCGCGCGCTTGCGCCGGCCGAGGCCCTTGGTCGCGAGGGCGTTCTCGAAGATCGCGAGCAGCTCGCCGCTGACGCGCGACTTGAAAAGCGAACGCCCTTCGTCGATCTCGCGAGTGAGATCTCCGCCGGCGGCGATCTTCTTGGCGTTGTAGAGCTCGATGTCGGAGATGATCACGCGCGCCAAGCGCGCCGCCGCCTCCTCGGTGTCGATGATTCCACCGCGCGCCGGCGATGTCCGTGCCGCGGCAGCGGCGGGCACCGGGGCCGGTGTGGCGGCGATCGACGCGGGCGCGGCCGCCGGCGTGGCTGCGGGCGCGGCCGCCACTGCGGGCGCTGGCGCCGGCGTGACCGCGGGTGCCGGCGTGGCCGCCGGTGCCGCGGTGGCCAACGTCGGCGCGGGCGCGGGCGCTTCCATCGCCGGCGGTGCCGCGTGAGCGATCGGTTCGGCCGCCACCGGCGTCTCCGCTGGACGAGGCGCCGCTTCCTTGACCGCTTGAGCCGCAGGCGCTGGCTGCGGTGCGGGCGCCGGCGAGGCGTCGGCTTTGCTCTCGGTTCTGCTCTCCGCTCTCTTGCGGCTCGCGCGCCGATCCTCGAGGACCGACGTGAACAAGGGCAAGAGCTCGGGCGCGACACGCGAGCGGAAGAGGGCGCGCCCTTCTTCGATCGCGTTCGTGAGATCCGCGCCCGTGTAGAACTTGTCTTTGTTGTAGATCTCGATGTCGGAGACGATCACCCGGGCGAGCCGCTTGGCCGCCTCTTCGGATTCAATGACCCCCATGGTCGGTCCTCTCACGGAATGCCAAGGCACCTGATTGTATCGCTAGGCGCCCCGGTGCGACAGAAAGCAGTTGCCCCCATTTCGTGGACCAGGTCCATCCTCTGGCCCTGACCCATCGGCAGACATCGCTCCGGACTCAAATCGGGAGCCGAAGGTCCCTCGATCGGCCGGTTCAGCTTCGTGAACGAATCGCGGCGTCGGCTGGCCGCCTCATCCGAAACCCTCGGCATCATCACGGCTTATCCGATCCGCCGACGTCGTGCCGGGGCTTTGGTCGCCGGCAAGGCCCGTCGCCGAAAGCTCGACGCCGGCCGCCGTCGAGATCGGAGTTGAAATTGATTATCAAAAGCGTTATCAGGTTGCTCAGCGCAGATGCGGACCGAGCTCTCGTTGATGGGACTTTTTCGTCTCGCGCGCCGCGCGGGGCGGACGGGACTTTTTTGCGCCCTATGGACGCTCACTGGCTGCGGCACCACGGCCGCGACGGCACCCGCCCCGCAGCCGTCGGCATCCGCGGCGTCGGACACCGGTACGCCCGGGCGCGATCGCATCCTGGCCATCTATCACAGCCGCTGTGGCGCGTGCCATCGCCCCGTTCCTCCCGGCAGCGAGCCCGCGGATCGACTGGACGCCGCGCTGGCGCGACATCACAAGCGCGCTCACCTCACCGAGCAAGAGTGGGACGGTCTCGGCCGGTTCCTGGCGGCTCACTGAGGCCGCTCACCCCTCAAAAGCTAATTCCGACGACGGTGCGGAACCAGAACGGGCCGTACGGATTGCCGGTTGCCCCCACCGGTGGCGCGTGCGGGAAATCGTTGATGCGCGCGTAGGCGCCAATTGACCACCAGATCTTGCCCAGCTGCAGGATGACGGTCGGCCCCATGTAGTGCTGGGGCTCGATGACCCAGCCGCCGCCATCGATGTGCTCGGCATGCATCCAGTACTCGATCCCGGGCTGGGCCTTGATCCAGCGCTCGAGCACGATGCCTGCCGTCGGATTCAACACCCATTCGCGCGCGCCGCTGAAGTAGTACTCCCGCTCGGCCCATGCATTTGCGGCGATGCGGAAGGGCCCGGCGCGGCGTTGCAGGATCACCTTACCCTCGAGCTCGATCTCTCGCTGATTCTCGACGGCCTCACCATACAGGGCGACGTCGACTGGCCAGCTACCGGCGTCGGCGAGTCGGTAGCGCAACCGCTGTTTGACGCCGGTTCCGTCGGGCATGAGAGGGGTGAACGCGAAGCCGGCGTCGATAGGCGCCAGCGTCAGGTAGAGGCCCAGCTCCAGCCGATCGGTCAGGCCGTACTCGATCTCGGCCTGGAACTGCGGCGCGAGGTACCACGCGGGGGCACCGGTGTTGCCGTTGATCACCCGCACCGGCGCGAGGTCGGTGTAAAGCTCGATCTCGGCATCACCCGCGGGCAGTGTTTCGTAGATGTACGTGTACGGGAGCGGCCGGGGGTTGGCGCGTGCTTCGACCGCGGTGGTGGTCGCAAGGAGCAACGTCGACAGGCCGATGGCGTGACTCTTCCAGGACATCGTGGCCCTTTCAGTACTTCAAAGACTCGAGAGCTGCAGCGCCGAGACCCAGACATAGTCGTTCGACACTGCGAGCGCATGGCAATCGTTGCAGACATGGGCGTTGCCGCCGTATTGCTCTCCCGCCTGGGGGCCGTAGCCTCGCCAGACGATGCTCACCGCGCCGTCCGCGCCGTTCTTCAACTCGAACCATTCCCAATTGACGGCACCGCTGGCGTTGTAGTCGGCGCCGCGATTGACCATCGCGAAGATCTGGCGGACCGTCGGATCGGTCTCATTGGTCTCCTTGACGATGATCGTTTTGACGGGAAACTCCGTGCTGCCCGACTGAGGCGTCTGGTTCCAGTACACGGTCATGGGCCCCGTGTCGTGAACGCCGGCGTCGGACTCGAAGCCTCCGCCGTCGCTCGCCACGAACCCCGGCGGAAGCGTCAGCTTGTCGGTCGGCGTCGCCGGCGCCTGATTCCAACCGTGAAATCCGTTGAAGCTGCCGGCGAACGCGATGAACTGGCCCGACGTGTCGGTCGGCTCCCCCTTGCATCCGCTCGCTTGGATGGCGAACAGCAGTCCCAACGGGAACCGCAGCGAACCCGCCCCCAACTTCATCACTCCGAAAACTGCGGCAAACCACACAGTGCCGCAGCCGCGTTCATCTGCGAGACCACGGAGTCCGCGCTCGCCGGATCGACCGCCGACTGCACGGCTTGAAAGAGCTGGCCAAAGGGCGTCTGTAGATCGGCAGCCGAGGGGTTGGTGTCGTCCCATCCGGCCGGCGGCGCGGGGAACGCCACGCCGGTATAGGGCGCGCTGTCGTACAGCGCGGACAGCGTGTTGAAGCCGCTCTCGATCTTCGCATCGATGGCGTCGCCACCGTCCTTGGACTTGATCCAAGGCTGGAACAGCTTGTAGATGTTCGCCGTCCCGGCCAGGTTTTGGCGCAGGTCGTCCATCGTCCTTTGCGAGTATCGAGACTCTTCCTGGTCCAACCCCGCCTTCGTCACCTTCTCCTTCTGCTCGTTCATCAACGCCACCAGCCCCTGGAACGCGCTGCCGATGTCGATGACCGCCGGCTGCCAGCCGGTCTTGAGCGACATGGCGTCGCTGACGGCCTTGGGAGCGAGCTTGTTCTTGAAATCGTCCGCGTTCTGCTGCGTCTTGGGAAATGACAGCGGCGGCACGAACCCCAGCCCCTGCTCATACGCGATAACGGCCGCCGGCACCGTGTTGACGTACATGATTCGCTCGGCGGCGTGCAGGCCCGTGAAGCACGGCATGCTTGTCGACGGATCGAGTCCAGAGAACACGTTGCAGTTTGTCGTGAGCACGCCCAGTCCCGGATCCGGGCCGAAGTCTTCGACGCGGCCGTCGATCGACACGTCTGTGTCGGGGAAGATCGGGGCGGTTGCACCCTCGATATGCTCGTATGCGTTTCGAGCCTTGATCCACGCAGCCTGCATGGCCGGCACGGCCGGATCCGTGTTGTCCCACGGGTGATCGGGCGCGGCGGCCTGCAGGGCCGTGGTGCCGTCCACCAGCGCGGTCAGGTCGTTCTGCAGGGCATCGTGCATACCCTGGGTGATGTTCTGAGAGAACTGCGCATCCGTCATCGGCGACGATGAGCAACCGACGGCGGCGACGGTTGCGACTGACATCATCACGAGGGCCTTCATGGAGACGTCCTTTCTTCGAAATCTCTCGTTTCAGGAGCGAACGCGCAGACCCTAACGAAAACGAAATTGATAGTCAATATCAATTACAGCGACGCCGCCGGCGTTTGGGGTCTCGCAGCGGTGGATACGCCGCGGCTCGGCGGGCGTTCGGATCGACGTCTCCCGGCGGTGTGCGGTAGCGTCGCGGACATGCCGACCCTCGACGAGCTCACGGCGTCACTGCGCGCCTTCGCCGACGCGCGCGATTGGCGCCAGTTTCACGATCCCAAGAACCTGGCGATGCTGGTCGCGTCGGAGGCGGGCGAGCTTCTGGCCGAGTACCGATGGGTGCGCGGCGACGAGGCCGACGCGCGCTCGCGCGAGCCGGACGCGCGCGCCCGCATCGCCGCCGAGATCGCCGACGTCGGCATCGCCCTCCTGCTGCTGTGCGATCGGATCGGCCTGGACCTGGGCGACGCGATCGCCGCGAAGCTGCAGCGCAACGCCGAGCGCTATCCGGTCGAGGCCTCGCGCGGCCGCGCCGATCGGCCGCGACAGGACTGACGGAAGCTCGTCTCGGGCTTTACCCCGCCGCTTTCACGAACGAGTTCATGAAGTCGGCCAGAGCGCGCGCGCCGGCGACCGGCATGGCGTTGTAGAGCGACGCGCGGATGCCGCCGACGGTGCGGTAGCCCTTGAGCGCCACCATGCCGTTCTTGGAAGCGTCCTTGACGAACTTTTCGGTGAGCTCTTCGCTCGGCAGCAAGAACGTCACGTTCATGTGGCTGCGCGCCGACTTGTCGGCCACGGTGCCCTTGTAGAAGCCGCCCGAGCCGTCGATCGCATCGTAGATCAGCGCCGCTTTCTCGGCGTTGCGCTTCTCGATCGCGGCCAGGCCGCCCTGGCTCTCCATCCAGCGGAACGTCTCCAGCAGGAAGTAGACGCCGAAGGTCGGCGGCGTGTTGAGGCAGCTCTTGGCCTCGGCCAGCGCCGAGAAGCTGAAGATCTTGGGCACGCTCTTGGCGATGCGCGGGTAGAGGTCCTTGCGCACGATCGTCAGCACGACGCCGGCCGGACCCAGGTTTTTTTGCGCGCCGGCGTAGACCAGCGCGGTGCGCGCGATCGGATGCGGGCGCGACATCATCTCCGAGCTGGCGTCGACGACCAGGGTCGGGTGCTCGGGCCACTCGGCCAGGCGATGCCCGTGCACGGTCTCGTTCGAGCACACGTGCAGGTAGGCCGCGTTGGGATCGGCGGTCCAGCCCGTCGGCGGGCGGTCGAACTTGGTCGCCTCGCTCGACGCGATGACGCGAATTTTCTCGCCGTACGCGCTCTGCGCCGCCGACGCTGCCTTCTTCGACCACTCGCCGCTGACCACGTAGTCGGCGACGCCGTTCAAGATGTTCATCGGGATCGTGTTGAAGAGCTGCGTCGCTCCACCCTGCAGGAAGAGAACGTCGTGAGTCTCCGGGATGTCGAGCAGCTTGCGGCAGCGGCTGATCGCCTCGTCGAGCACGCCGTCGAATTCCTTGCCGCGGTGGCTGCACTCGGCGATGCCGAAGCCCTTCCCCTGAAAATCCAAGAGCGCCTTCGCCGACGCCTCGAGAACCTCGACCGGCAGCATCGCCGGACCTGCGCTGAAGTTGAACACTCGGTTGCTCATCGCCGTGTTGTTACCGCCTGCGCGCCGAGAGTTCAACTGTCATTTCTGACTACTGCCGCCCATCATCCCGGCGAAGGGGCGGATCAGCTTGCCGATATTGTCGAACGTCACGACCGGGATGTGCAGCTCGTAGGCGAGGTTGGTGCCGTTCGGCGCCGCGACCATCAGCGGCGTCCGCGTCGTCGCCAGTCCCGGCAGCGCGCGCAACATCGTCGCCGCCTGGCGGGTGCGCGGGTCGGCGGCGTGCTCGAACATCGTGAACAGCAGCACCATCGGATCCATCAGCGTCGCGGCGCCGTAGCCATGCAGGCGCGCCAGCACCTGCGACAGGAGCGGGGGCGGCGTGGTCCTGGCCCTGGCGCCGTCGTCGGTCCAGGCCGCGAGGCGCGCGCGCGGCGACCCGCCCTGGAACTGCAGCAGCCGATCGCCGCGGATCGCGGCGGCGTACTTCATCGTGTCGCCGCCCATGAACGAACGCATCATCGCGTACTGCTCCGGGCTGACGGTGTTTTCGGCCAGCGGGCGTTCGAACTCGAGCACGCCTTTGCGGATCTGCGCCGCTGGTCGATGAGGCATGCCAACCACGTCGGCCTCCCAGCTCATCACCGCATCGACCAGCTCGGCGTAACGTCGAAGCGCGCCCCGCGCGTCGGCGCCGGGACGCAGCGGCAAGCTGCACACGGACGACGGCGGGCTCTCGGCGAATTCGAACGTGCACGATCCGGCGCCGCTGAACGTGCCCAAGAACCCATCGATGGGCGACGGGCCGGGCGCACCGCCGCGGCGTGAAGGAGCGCCCGGCAGCAACGCGCGCAACACGGGCGCGAAGACGTCCAGCGAGCCCCAAGCAGTGAAGCCGGTGCGATCGTCGCGCACCGGCAGGCGCTCGTCGAGCGTGAAGCTGGCCGTTGCCGCCGCGCGCGCCGCCAGCGGTGTGCCCGGGCGAGGCTCGAGCGCGGCGCTGATCACCAGCCCGTCGGTCGCCGACGCGGTGACGCCGAGGCGCAGGTGCGAGGTCTCCGAGAGCAGCAGCGCCAGCCCATCGCCGAGCTGGCGCATCATCTGTTGCAACCCGGCCGTCTGTTGCGACGCGTCCGTGCCGGGCGCGCCGGCGCCGCCGCGGCGGGGAGCTTTGACCGGCCTTTTCTCGGCGTCCTTGCGAAACTCCTCGGCGAGCTCCGCCCAGGTCGATCCGGTCGCGGCCCGGACGGCGTCGGGGTCGACGGTGACGACGACCTCCTCCGCGGGCACGGCCCTGCGCGAGGCCGCCAGCGCGCGCGCGCCCAGCGACCAGAGATCGTCGTAGCTTCGCGCAAGCAGCAGTGTCCCGTCGCTGATCCCGCTCCAGAACGGCGTTCCCGCGGTCCTGCGCCGCTCGACGGCGCCGCCGCGACGGGACACCGGCGTCCCCAGCTTCGACGCCACGCCCGGGCCGTCCGCCGGGTGCGCGAGCGGCACCGCCGCGCACAGTCCCGGCGGTGATGCGCGACCGCGCGAGACCACGATCAGCGACAGCGGACGGTCGATCGCCAGCGCGGCCAGAAGCTCGGCATCGACCGGGATCTTCTTCTCGGCCGCTTTCGCCAGCGCCGACTCGAGTATCTGATCGCCGAGGCGCACCGGCAGCTCTCGCCCCAGCGAGTTGAGGTCGGCGACCACGCGCGACGGCGGTGCGATCAGGATCTCCGCCATGCTCGGCGCCGGGGCGGCGCTGAGCGGCGCGAGCGCCAGCGGTTCGGGCGGTCTCTCTCCCGGCGTCAAGACGTTCGCGAAGGGCGCGCGCCGCGCCGCCGGCGTGGCGGCCGTCGAGGACGCCGGCGCGGGTCCAGCCGATCGGCATCCACCGATCGCGAGCGTGATTCCGGTGGCGATCCAGATCCCGTACGTCGCCATGGAGCGGCGATCCCGGCGAGTGAGCATCACCCCATGATATAGCGACAACAGCGGTGGCAGCGACAACAGGCTGGCCGCGGCGCTAGTGTCCTCGCAACGTGCGCCCGAAGAACGCGACGGTCCGTTGCCACGCCAGCTTGGCCGCCGCTGGGTCGTAGCGCGGCGTCGTGTCGTTGTTGAAACCGTGCTGTGTTCCCGGGTAGTGAAACGCTTCGTACTTGATCCCGGCTGCCTTGAGCGCGGTCTCGTACGGGGGCCATGATGCGTTGATGCGTTCGTCGTTTTCGGCGAAGTGTAGCTCCAGCGGCGCCTTGATCGCGGAGACCTTGTCGAGCGGCGGCGCGCTCCCGTAGAAGGGAACGGCGGCGTTGAGGTCGGGCAATCGCGTGGCGAGGAAGTTGACGACGCCGCCGCCATAACAAAAGCCGACGACGCCCAGCTTGCCGCTGCTTTGCGGGCGCGCGCGCAGGAAGCCCGCCGCGGCGACGAAATCCTCGCGGGTCTTCGCCTGGTCCAGCTTCGCGAACAGCTCGCGTCCCTTGTCCTCGTCGCCGGGATAGCCGCCGAGTGGAAAGAGCGCGTCGGGCGCGAACGTCAGGAAGCCTTCGAGAGCCAGCCGCCGCGCGACGTCTTCGATGTGCGGGTTGAGGCCACGGTTCTCATGCACGACCAAGATCGCCGGAAGCTTCGGCGCCTTCTTGTCGGCCGGCGTGACGAGATACCCCCGTCCCTTGCCGTAGCCGTGCGGCGAGGGGAACTCCACGGACTCGGCCTTGATGCGCGGATCGTTCTTGGCAACCTGCTGGGCTTCGGCGAAGCGCGGGCTCAGGGCATCGAGGAGCGCCGCCGCGGTGAGCCCGCCCGCCGCAAACTTCGCCGCGCCTTCCAGAAACCCGCGCCGATCGATGACGTTGTGGACGTACTTGTCGAAGAGGCTCAGCACCTCTGGCGGGAAGTCGCTGGCCTTCGTGAACGGTCTGCTCTGGTCGTCGTCGCTTGCCATGCGGTTTTTTTACCGCGAGAACGACATTGATGCTCGCGTCCACGCGCAACGATGTGTCTGCGCTCGTGACAACGCTCACCTCGTCCGCCGCGGCTCGTCCGCCGCGGCTTCCACGTACCGCCTCCTATGGGCGGCGGGTAGCCGCGCGACTGACTCGGCTCACCGGTCTAACAAGCCCCAGGCGCCCCGGGCTGTCAAATGACCGGCGAAGCTCGGCTACGCGCGGGTCTTCGGGGCTGCGGGCGCGGTGGCTTTCGCCGCCGCGGGCTTCGGGGCGGCCGGAGCGGTGGTTTTCGCCGTCGTGCCGCGTTCCGCCTTGCCCTCGGGTGAGTTGTACGCGCTACGGTAGGCGTGACGGCGGCTGCGATGAGCTGCCTCTCGGGCGGTCGTGGGTCGGTTGCGCTTGCTCATGGCGGGGGACCTTATCAGGTTTCCCGGGCGAACTGGCCACGACGACTTTTCTGTCTGCAGCGCGCAGCATCGCCAGCAGCGGCTCGACTTCGTCGGCGCGCGCGCCGTCGAGGATGTCCACGTCCAGCCCGCGGCGCCGCACGACCACCAGCGTGCCGTCGGGCCGGCGGATCGTCCACCGCGTCTGGCCGTCGCCGTCGACGGTCGGCGCGGTGGTCGTCACCCGCGTGACCGCCGTGGCCAGCTCCGCGCTCTTCGCCGGCCGGGGCTCGAAGCGCTGGCTCAGCGACAGCCGGTACGCTCCCTCGAACTCCGTGGCGTCAGCCGGCGTGTCCCAGCTCGTGGCGATCGCGGCGACTGGTTTGCCCGACCGCTCCCAGACCGTCACCAGATCGCCGCCCCAACCGTCGGCCGCGCCCTCGGGATCGGGGTCGCCCCAGGTCTTGAAGTAGCATCGCCAATCGAGCTCGCCCGCGGTCTCTTGCAGCAGCGGCTGGGTCGAGGTGAAGCGCGGCGCCGCCGTCGCCGACGGTGGCGGCAGGTGGATCGCGACGGGCGGATCGCGCGCCTCGAGCAGCTTCTCGATCGGATGCAGCACCTGTTCCGTCGATTGCGGCGGCTCGTGGTAGAGGCGCGCGACCCGCGCCCAGCCGCCGCGCGCCCAGGCTTCGGACACCAGGAACGCGCCGCGGATGTAGGGATCGACCATGGTCACGGCGACCAGCGGTGGCAGTCGAGCGAGCTGGTCCAGCGCCTCCTTCTCTTCGGCGTCGAGCTTGTCGGCTCCCTCGCCGGTGCGCAGCAGCGCCAGCAACTCGACATAGTCGACGGCAGACAACATCGTCAGCGTCATGCGCACGCCCGCGACCTGTAGCGGGCCCAGGTGGCGCGCCCTACCGCTGCCGCTCGCGGATTGATAGGCGAGCATCACGAACGTCGCCTCGCCCTCGACGACGTAGCGGCGCGCCGCGCGTTCGTCGTCGGACAGGCGCTGCTGGTTGTCGCTCCCGCCGTCGTAGGCGATGAGGTCGAAGTGCTGGTGCTGCAGCGCGTGCGTCAGCTCGTGCGCGACCACGCCGTCGCGCTCGTCGCTGTTCGATGCGGCGGCGACCGTGTGAAAGCGGCCGGTGCGCGGGTCGTAGTACGCGGCGACTTGCGTGGTCTCTGCCTCTTCCATCGTCGCGGCGAAGTCGAGCGGTTGCGGCAGGAAGCCGGTGTGCGCCAGCGCCTTCGAGAGCGCGGCGTTCTTGTCGGGGCCGAGCTCGTGCGCCAGGTCCTCGTGCACGAACTGGCGGAACTGGTCACGCGATTGCGGCGTCGACGGAACCGCCACCCGGAACGGCAGGCCGCGCAGCGCGGAGACGGCGGCTTGAACGCGGGCGATCTCTGCGGGGATGGACGCGTCCGCCGTCGCGTTCGCGCCGACGGTTGCATGGGGAGACGTTCCGGTGCCGGCGAGCGCGCCGTTTCCCTGCGTCGCCGCCGTGGCGGCATGCACGCCGCCGTCGGCGTGAGGCCCGCCGCAATCGACCAGCACCAGCAGCGCCGCGGCCGCGCCGATCACACGCGCCGCGCGCGAAGCCGATGACGCCCGTCTGTCGGTCCAGGCCAACACTGACAGTGTCGGGGCGGTCGACCGGGCGCGCAACGTGAAATTCCGGCGCGGCACGGGACTCGATTTTGCGCTCTGGATCACGCTTGCCTTGCTATTGTCCGCGCCGATCACTTCTTCTTCCAGCTCGGAGGGACGCCGATGACTCGAAAACTTTGCATCGTGAGCGCGCTATCAATCCTGTCACTGGGCGCATGCTCGTCGGGCTCCTCGGGAGGAGGCACCGGTGGCGCGGGCGGCACGGCGACCGGCACGGGCGGCAGCGCCAGCGGCGCGGGCGGATCGACGAGCGGGTCGGGCGGCGCAACCGGCGCGGGCGGCATGACCGCTGCCGGCGGCGCGACCGGGTCGGGCGGCG
>Ga0265338_10001959_pt1 | contig 32096 bp, 48 predicted proteins | sample 42126metaG_FD_193579 | JGI IMG/M metagenome (GOLD analysis project Ga0265338, IMG submission 193579) | Rhizosphere microbial communities from Carex aquatilis grown in University of Washington, Seatle, WA, United States - 4-21-26 metaG | ecosystem: Host-associated > Plants > Roots > Rhizosphere...
CTTGCAACGATCTCACGTCGGAAGTATTTTGGTGTGCAGCCCTTGATTGACCGCTATTTCCTTCGCCACCTTTATTTATCTCTTTTGAAATTCTGTTCAAAAACCACTGTCGATACGAAATTGGCAAATTCCACGCTTCTGTGAATGTAAACCCGCCGTAATAAATCAAGTTGAACACTGATTCGAGCGTTACGTTTGACTTATCTTCAAGCGTTTGGCCAAAGAAAGGAAGAACCAAGCGGTATCGTCACCTCGTTCGTGTGTCCACACGCTGCACATACGTAATCCTGCTTCATGTCGATGCCGGGCTCGTTATCAACGATGTACTTACGTAGCGCCAAGCTATCGACGGGTGACAATTTGCTGATGAAGCGAGCAATCTTTGCCTTGTCTGTCACGCCGTTCACAGATTGTAACACGGTTGCAAGTCCACCCGACACTGTGCCTGCCTGTTGCAGGCCTAATTTTGTCTGTTTCTCTTTTATTTGTGACGTTTCAAGTTCGTCCTTGCTTGTCATGAACTTAAACCTGACAACTACGGGCTGTCCACCGAGGCGCGCCTTGGGTAAAGTGTACTCAAACAAGTTCACGTGATCCTCAACAGGAGTAATCTTTAGGTTCTTTACGCCCAACTTCGACAGGTTGAACTTGTTCTTTAGTTTTGCATTGCACTCCTCACACTCGACTTCAGCCTCGTACTCAGCACCGTAACCTGTCACACGCACTGCCACGAGAATAGCGTTGCGATCGCCAACAATTAGATCAAGCGTGTTGAACGACTTTTCGAGCAAACAAGACTTGATCACCTCATTGATCACCGTGCCTTGTTTCAAGTAGGCGCGATTTGTCAGAATGTCTTCCTCACGAGTCGTCATCGCACAGATCTGAACGCCTTCGGCATCGCAAAACGCACTACCTATAGGATAAATTAAACCACGTGATGGCAACGGCGCGATGTCTACAGGAACGTCTAAGTCGAGTTCATCTCGAGGAGACTGTTGCGGTGCTTGCTGAACCTGCGCAGGTGCAGTGATTGGATTTGAAAAAACTGAATTCTTTTCACGATCAGTTGACATAGTGTAATCCTTGTTAAAAAATTAACTCACCGCAAAAAATGTGATACACGTGCGTCAATTTGACAACGTTTTTCTTGTGCTCCTGTTTAACACACCATCACAAATCTCAACCCACCTGCGATCGACTTCATGAGCAAAGTCGTCCTTAGTCCATCCACACATGCTCATGAACTCTGCACACTTCTTCTCAAAGTTGTACGAAACAATTCCATTTGCATTCACAAAGTCATCATCAATCTTGTCAAGTGTCTCACACATGACGTCAAATGGAACTCGCAAAAAAATGTTCATGTTATTATGATAGTAAAACATTTCAATCACGTTGACAAATATTCTTCAAAAGTGAAAAATGCACAAGCGCTGTTTATAATTAACCACACAATGATGAAGCACATGTTGCTCGTTTTATTTCTATCGTGTTCATGTTGCTCGACTCACAAACACATTACAGTGCAGCCATCACAAACGTACTACGAAGTGTGTAGTTCTCTCGAATGTAAGGTGAGCTGCGAACGTCCTAAAACTTACGTGCAAGGATCTTACTTAAGACGTGTTTGGATCGTGAACCAAAATCGACGCCTTGTATTAAAATCAAACTAAATAATATGTCAACGCAACAAAAATGGGAAGAACTCAAGGCGCAAATTGCTTATGAAGCGATACGAGATTTTCGTTATTCGCTCGCAAAATCGATTTTGGTTGGGCCCGTCAATAACGACGATCCATCTGGGGATCATACAATTATTTTTGGTGAAGACGAATTTAAGATTGGACGTTTTGCAACTCGACACGACGCATGTAACGCCGCTAACGCGATTTCTGACGCAATCGAACAACACAGAATGAGAAAATAACATGAACAATCAACAACAAATAGACGAATTGGTGAAGCTCGTAAATGAAGTGCCCACTCAACGCCTGGGACAGTTGATCGTCAACGCATTTTGCATGTCTGAACGCTACGACTGTGCAAATCTTGATTTAGACTTGTTCTACATCACTGACGAAAAGTTGCTTGAGCTGATCACAAATTTTATCTCCGTCACGCGCGAACGAAATGCAGTTCACACTCGATAAATCAACGATAGGCACTGAAAAACACCTATCGTGTGATGATAATAAACTGATGTGGGTTGACGAAGTTCAGCCTCCATCTTGGCATGTCACGAATGGGAATGTAATCGGAAAAAATTTCAACGACTTGGTGAACATCTCGTTGAAAGAGCTTGATTTTCTGCCCCCGAAGAAGTACGTTGACATGATGAAGACGTTCTCAAACGTCAACTTGTCGTGCGTTCCCTGGCAACGGGTGATGACGAAGCGAGATCACGCTGCCTTCGTGAAGGCACTTCTTAACAAGATTGAATGTTTCCTTTGCAATGCTCCCACGAATTACTACGATGGAACGTGGGTAAAAGCGAGTGCAGTCTTTAACAACTTGCAACGTGCGAAGATAAACAAAAGGCTCTTGAAAGAACTGTTCGACAAGAACAAAGGAAACATTTCGGCATTACAAACGTTTGTGCCACGTGACGACGGGTTTGCGAACGAAGTCGTGTACAACAGGTTTGCAACCGAAACTGGAAGACTTACAGTAAAGTCTGGGCCGCACATACTTGAGCTCAAGCGTGAACACAGGAGCATAATCGAGAGCATTCACGGTGACGACGGTGAAATATGCATCATTGACTTCAACGCATTAGAACCTCGAGTCGTGTTGTACGAAGCAAACAAGTCTTGTGAAAATAAAGACATCTACTCGCACGTTGCAAACGAACACAAGTTGACGCGCACTGAAGCAAAGGCGGGCACAATATGCACAATGTACGGCGCAGGAACAAACTTGATAGTTGAGACTTTACAATGCGATGAAGCGCGAGCCGATGAAATCAGCAACGCTATCAGAAAGTACTACGAGATACGCGCGCTTACAAACAGGATCAAGACACAATTTATAAAGGAGGGCACGCTGCAAACGCGCTTCGGAAGGCCTTTGAAAATTGACGATCCGAGAAGCAGCGTTTTGCTCAATCACTTTGTGCAAGGCACGGGGTGTGACGTCGTTTTGTTGGCATTCTCAAACATCACCGAAGAAATGAAGACGAAAACGCCAAATTGTCGCCCACTCTTCATGATTCATGATGCGTTGGTGATTGACGCATTGAAGAGCGAGCTGCCAAAACTCGACGAGCTACTGACTGTGAAAGTGAGTAGCTACGTGCAGAGGTTTTATTTGAAACGAACTAAGATTTATTAAATCAATAACCACAACCCATAAGTTCATATAACTTTTTGACAGACGCTTCAACTTCTCGTGCAACGTCATCGTACGTTGTGTCTTCTTCGTCATCAACGATGAAGTCAATACCTTCAATCGCGCCTGACAATGTTTTCTTTATTTCTCGTAACATTTTTAGCGAACTGTTGACGCATTTAACAATCACGTAATTTGGATCTGCTTCACTTGGCTTTTTGACGTTAGTTCCCACCTCTTCACCATATGCACCGATTGATGGCTTGTTGAACTCTTCTCGAATTATTTGTTGTAGTTGTTTCTTTGTTAAAGTCGCCATGATTTAAATATTTCCTCAACGTTGCTAATGAAAAAAAATGTCAACGTGAGACTATTTAAGTTGAGATTGAATCCAATCTGCAGCATCATACAGCCCATTTTGATTTGCAAACTTTATTAAATCTTTAAGTTGATCAGTCACAGATCTCTGATCTGGCATTTTTGTGTTTGTTATTTCTTCTCGAATTATTTGTTGTAGTTGTTTCTTGGTTAGATTTGCCATTATTCAATATCTTTCTTTGCTCTCGTATCTATGCTTTGCATATTTGTGAATATATCTACAAAGCTCTTCACCACGCTTTGCATGTCGCTTCATCCACGTGACGTTGTTTCGACCTGCGCTATCATGCGTGTAAGCGTATGCCCAACCGGAGCTAAAGTAAACTTTGATCCAATCAGCACCCGTCTCATAGTCAACAACGCTCGACGTGCCAGTCAAGTTCTTGTAGAGTTCTTCGTTGATGGCTTTACGCAAAGCAGAAATTGTCAGTATCACAATCAATAACTATTCATCATCTTCACACACAAAGTCGTAATCATTCTTTTCTCGTTCAAACTCGTAGTATCGTCCTTCTTCGCGAGAGAGGTTAACCAATTCATCAATCGTATTTGCAAATTCTTCGCTTGTCGCAGTTTTTGCGTATTCATGCAGGTCTTCACCAATGCGAGATGCAAAAACATAAATTGTATCATATTTTGAAAAATCAAATTTCATAACGTATCGCTTTCTTACACATTTCCCACATGTCTTCATCAAAGTGAGGATATCGTGCAAACAATGCAATGAACACGTTCAACACTGTGTGATCGTCTGGACGATTATTAATATGCGACAACACATATTTCTTACCAGTGGCCTCGTCACAATCGTCAAGGAATTCACGCACGTAATAATTACGTCGTCGGGAGACAAAATCTAAGACTTGCCATCAGGATCAAGTTGCTCCGACCACCACACAATTCAGGGTTCAGATAAAGGGCTCTGGTTCGTTTTCGAATTCTTGCTCGACAACCGGCTTCATACGAAGCTTGCGAGCTTGCAAAATGTTATACGCAGTCTGATATAATTTCATCTTTTGTTCAATCTTCGCAAGGACGACCTTCTGCGCCGTTTCAAGGGTTTCACACAAAAAACTACACTCATTGATGAAGCCCTTTCCGAAATCCGCATTTACTATTACTGAGACTTCCCATCCATCACCACGTGGGTTTGCAAACACTTTAAAACATTTGCCAAAATCGCCATACACGACTGTGTATGGGAAATAACCATATTCACGCAGCTCTTCACTCGTCAACCTGTGAGCTGGCGCGCTAAATAATTCAACTATGTCATTTTTCATTGTGTTTCCTTCTGTTCACGTTGAGGTCATGCGAGAGTGCATGTCACAACGCATGAAGAGATAGTAAACAACGGGAGAAGAGAATTACACTTTCTCGTACACGAACAACGAGTTTGTGCAGCCTGTCACACGATTGTGCGTGTTGCTTTTCTGTCAAGCCACGAGATTTGTCTTGCGTAACTTTGTAAAATTATACGAAGGATGTTCTTTTTTGTGACAATCAATACAAATTACTTCTCCTGAAACATTATTATTTATGTGATAATCAATTACGTTCTCCATAATTTCTTTCTTTATTTCAAAAGTATCAATCGTTTTAATCGTATGTTCTGGATTATCTAACAAGAACATAGCAACACACTCGTGAATTATGTCTGCCATTCGTTTTTCATTGTGATGAATGCTCAAGTTGTTACCCATTCCACACCGTTGACACGTAAAATTATTTTTATGAAATTTAGGTAATTTCCATTCTTCATAAAAACGTTTATGTGTACTAACTAACGCGCTGATTGACGATGTTCCGCCTTTCCATTGTGAGTGATCTGACCCAACAAGTGTTGGTATTGTACCATCGAGGCGATTGCTTCGCATTCGTTCAGCACGACGGTCAAGTTCGTCTTCATTTAAACGTATTGTTTCACTTCCACGAATGCCATACAATGCAACACGTTCATCTGTTTTTTTCGTCAACCCAACGTTCCAAGCAACTGTTTCACCGCTCTCAAATTTTCTACGTTTTGTTTCACTGCTCTTTTTTCTTACGTTATCAGGACGCTTTGTGCCAAACGTTGGATTTCCTTTACCACGAGCATTGTGACCATGTACAAACTTCATGTATCCACCATTTGTACTCCAAAATTTTGGTATTTCTCCGCATCCACAAGCACACGTTGGTATTATTCCATGAAGAATTACTTCATCATACGTTTGTTTCGCATTAAACCCATGTTGTTTTCTACAATGATTTTTAATAGATCCAAACTTTTCACATTGAAAATCACATTCAGTACACTGATACATAAAATAAAAATTAAACATTTACATACATGTGTACAAATTTTAAACACCAAACGCCCGTAAAAACGAGCGAATGATGAATTTTTGGAGATTATAATGAATTAATATTGTAAAACAGCGATGTCAAATCTAAGTGTAACACTAATATCCAACAATCCTGCATCTTCGTACGTTAATTCTCCCATATCAACGTCACCTTGAAGCCAGGCACCTTTTATATCATAGAGGGAAATTACTGTCCCGACAGGATCCAGTAATTTCAACTGCACATCACGCTTATAAAAGTCTGCATATCCTGCACGGCCTGAAACTGGATCAAAACACGTTCGCATCCATTCTGTGATCTGCTGCGCGCCCGATGGAGCAATTGCGCTGTGCAACGTGACAGGCATCGGAACGGGCTTCGTTTTACCAGCAACGTAACGAGTAGAATTCATGAACGGAATTTCAACTTCATCAGTGGTGTACGAAGGAACTTTTGTTGACGAAATAAGAAAACTATCTATACCTTCGATAGCGAGGATAAAGCGATTTTTCCTCGCGGGTTCAAATTGGTTGCACAACATTGATGTTACGTCTAAAGTCTCGGCCATGTGTATCTCCAATCGATAAATATTATGACATTGTGAACATTGAACATTAATGTGATATATTCTTAATGAAGATATATGTCGCTCACAAAGAAAAAAAATGATATTGATTTTGATGAAGTGACAAAAATGTGGACACGCGTTTGCCCAAATTGTAACAACGTTGTTTTTCACAAAAATAAGAATAAATGTATTCTTGGTAAAAAATACAATAAACTTTGTACAAAGTGTAACAGAAAATCTCTTGGAAAAAAGAATGCTAAGACTGATGCGTGTCCAATTTGTAACGTTTTAATTCGAATTACACATGCAGATCAAAGTGAACTAAAATTGCATGCAGAAAGTCATCAATTGACATCTGAAGAACTTTGGTCAATAAAATTTAGTAAACAACCGACATATTGCAAATGTGGATGTGGTGAAAAACCTGAATGGTTGGGATGGTGGGGAGGGTACAACGAGTTTGTTTTTGGACATCAATCGAAACTCGCACAAAAAGGTAATAGAGGAAAAAATTGGCGAGAAGATCCCTACTGGAAAGGTAAAACAAAAGAGAATGATGAAGAGGTTGCAAATCGTGGAAATGCAACGTCAATTGGACGTAAACTCGCATTTGACGAAGGACGAATGACGTGTTGGTCGAAGGGATTAACAAAAGAAAATAATGAGAGTTTAGCAAGACAATCTGAAGATTTAAAACGCATGTATGAACTTGGCGAAATTGTTCCATGGGCAGCTGGACTGAACAAAGAAAACAGTGAAAAAGTCCGCAACATGGCAGAAAAAATATCAAAAACTCATCGCGATATTAATCTTCGAAAACAACTTGACGATCAAAAGAAACGATCATTAGACAACGTCACATCAATGATCGAACAACGTAACATATTAAAATACGTGTCAGGATATGAAAACTACGTCAATGCAGGGTCAAGTCTTGTTGTACATTGTACAAAATGCGATCAAACATATGAAGAACGTCTTTACAAAATGTTTAATGGAATTTGTAGAAAATGTTCTCCGACTTCGCAACCTCAATTTGACATCGACGTCTTCGTAAGATCTCTTGGATTCACAACAATCTCAAACAGTCGTAGCATAATACCGCCACAAGAAATTGATATCTTTGTTCCTGAAAAGAACTTCGGCATTGAGTTCAATGGTTTATATTGGCATAACGAGTGTGGCAAAACAAATTCATATCACGATGATAAGTCACAAGCAGCAAAACACGTAGGAATAAATTTATTGCACATATTCAACGACGAGTGGAATTTTAAACAACCAATCGTTAGATCAATGATCGCTGCAAAGCTTGGTGTGTCACAAAACAATGTGGGAGCGCGGAAATGTGAAATTATTGAGCTTGATTATAAAACAAAAAAATCTTTTTTCAATGAAAATCATATAGACGGTGACGTACAATCAACATGTGCTTATGGGCTCATATTTGAAAATAATGTTGTAGCCGCGCTTAGTCTGCGTAAGCCGCGTCAAAAGAAATACGATGGTTATTATGAAGTTGCTCGATTTGCTCAAAAGGTTGATACTCATGTCGCAGGTGGGTTAAGTAAATTAACGAAACACGCACTCAAACAAATTAATTCTCCGCTCATGACGTACGTTGACACGAGAATGGGTTCACTATCACATGCATGGGAAAAATCAGGATGGTCAAAAATTGACGAAACGGTCACACGTTGGTGGTGGACTGATTGTCACAATCGCTTTGATCGCTTCAAATACAAAGCTGACAAATCTCACGGACTAACCGAAAAGCAAGTCGCCGAAGAAGCCGGCGTCGTCAAAATATACGGGTGCAGAAATTTAGTGTATGAGATCAAACCATGATTGACATCAGACACGTGATCAACGAAAACATTGAGCTTCTCGAAGAACTTGAGCTCAAATGTTCCAACGTTGAACAGTGGCGTTCTCTCGCAAAGCCCATCGCAGACTGCATCATCAAAATGCGAGACGAACTCAACGCCCAACACGGCATTTACACCGTGCAAATCAACGAGATGTTATTTTTTTCAACGTGCTCAAATATGTGCAAAAATTGTAACATGTTATCAAGTGAAACTGCGTTTCACATGTGGTTATTTAGAACAAGAATGACAACGTCAATGCGTTGTCCGTTCTGCTTGTACCCGTATCAGTGAACCCGCCTCTTTGGCATCGGCACCACATACACTTCGTACTCGTCTTCGCCTACCTTGACGCGCTTTGGCTCGGCATTCATGTCGTCCTCGTCTGCGAGCATCAGTCCTTGTTTCTGAAGCTCTTTTGACGCAAGCGTGTCCCAGTCATCGTCAGCGAAGTCCCATGACATGTCACCTCTTACGAAGTCTGCTTCTTTTTCTTCAACTGCTTCACGAATAGTTTCGCGAAGTTGCTTTACTGTTAGTTTCATAATCCACACTTTCGTTCAACGCTCTCGCAAGCGTCTACAATTTGTACACGTATTTCGTCGAGCAACCCGTTGCGCGTTAAATTTACAACCGTAACAGGTGACATGCTCCTGCTTCCCACCTCAACGTTTGCTTCTTTGAGGCGCTCTTGACACTTTTTTGACCACACCATGCACAACTCACGAAGCGCCTGTTCTACTTCGGGATCAAAGGCGACGCTGTATAAAAGACTGTATGGCTCTTCATTAGTGTCAAGCTCATTCTGTGAAATCTCTTCTTTGATGATATTACGTAGCTGCTGCATTGAGGTGAGTTTCATTGTAACATCTTTCGAAGAATAAATATATTGTTCTCACGTTGTTTAAATGACGAACGCACCCGTAGGTGCGTTCGACTTATATTTTCGTTTGATTATACACCAGAACCTGGATTTGACACCACGAAGTCAAGACTGACAAATTCAATTGCACGTAGTGGAACGATGTAGATTTTCCCACGGATACTGTTGTTAAGAATATCGGCCTGTGTAGTCGTCGTCGTGTCTATCTGCACCTTGTACTTCTCGATGCCCGATAGCTTCTGAACGCGTTGCAGAATTGGCGTGACAGCGTTTTGGAACCTCGCCAACGTCGCCTCTCTGTTTGGCTCAAACATTATCGTCTGAGCAACGTCTCGCACTTGGCGGCGAAGGTTGATCAACAATCGCCTGACGTTCACCCTGTCAAGTGCACTTGCTGAAGCCTGTAGCGTCTTCTGACCCCACACGACCACGCCACCTGTGGGAGCAGTTCCGCCCGTGCCATTACCTGGGAAAGCAACAAGCGGGTTGACGTTGACATTGTAGAGAGCGTCCATGTCGTTCTTAGATAACTTCACTCTCGTCTCAAGTGTCGTCTGAAGTGAACCTCGAGTCATGCCCGCAGGAGCAAACCACGGTTGAGCCAACTTATCGTTCAATGCCAATGCACCTAGAACAGCGACCGACGGCGGTACGACCACGTTTGTCTTCGTTGTTGGGTCAGTCATCACGACGTCAGGGAAATATGCCGCGGCAAATGAACTGTCTGCAAGCCTGCCCGCAAACTGATCTACTGACGCGTTCACGACGGGTTGTTGATCGTCTCCGACGACGTTGTCGCCATTTCCATCTATTTGTTCAATGTCAATGATGGCGAGGGCATCAAATCTCTCTTCAACTGCCGCAATCAACGTGTCTGTGACAGCAGGGTGGCGAATGCCAGGCACAAGCAATAGTTGCACGTCGACTTCTGTCGTTGATTGCATCAGTTGAATTGCTTTTCTGTACGCCATCACGTTGGGACCATTGTTTCTGCCTCGAGAAACGTTGTCCATGTCTGCAACGACAGCAGCATTATTTATCTCCGCTTCGTCTTTGTCAAAGATGTTCGTGCCATCGAACCCACCCTGCATCAACGTCGTGAACTTGATGAAGCGCTTGTTTGCTGACGTCAAGTCACTGACGGCAAGGCCTCGAGTTTTTGTTGTGTCGTTGGCTGCAATTACACCGTTTGCGTTTCGCACGTACGTTGCAGAAGCCCACTGACTTGGATCTGCATTGCCAGCTGAACCGGTGACAATCTTCACATTTTCGAGAGAAAATTCATTGTTACAGAAAGTGTCATCACCGATAACAACAGGAGTGGTGGAAAACTCAGGAAAGTACTTTGCCCAAGAATTCAACGACGCGTTCTTCAATGTTGTGCCGTTTGGCATGTCAAGCGAAGCCTGATGCTCGAACTGAACGCCCCAATAAAGCTGTGGATTTACCAACGCCTTTGCACCTGAACCATTTGTTATGTTCTGTCGCAGGGGTAGTGGCGGTTGAATTGCGCCTGTCACAAAGTTACAAAGAGTGCCGTCGAGCGATCCTGACGTTGTGACCAAGTGTAACGGTGAAGCAAAGCCAAACGGCAATGCAGTCGGTTCGATTGTGCCATTCTGAACATCGTCTGCCACTTCAACGCGAACCAAGTTTGACGCATTTTCGAAGTCACCGTCGATTGCAAGCTTTTGTTCGCTGTCAGAACGATCAAAGTCAAAGTACGTGTGTAAGTCGCCAATGACGTTTGAAATGTAACGCGGCGAAGAAGGATCCAACGATAGGCCACGCCACTGTTCAAGGTAGCTAACGTTTCCGTCGGTGTCATTCCAATCTCGAATTGTTACGTCGAACGTTCCGAATGGCGTTGTATTGTCTGAAGACGCAGCGATATTTTCAACTGAAATCTTATAGAGAGTTGAAATGTTTGCACCGCTATCGAGTGCCCAAATTCTAAACAGATTTTGCGTAACTCCGCCAAAGTGTTGAGACACTATCCAAGGCGAACGTGCGTTAGAGAAGCGATCAGTGAACGCTTCATAATTTGGCGCAGTTGCAATCGATGAACCGGTGACCAAGAATGCTAATGTTGAGGTCGTCGTTATGCCAGTTCCATTTACACCTGCTTGTGACGTTAATATGTCATAGTTTGCGTATAAAAAGTGACCTGTTTGTTGTAGCTTGTACGGATCAGTGTTGAACACGTTTGCAAAGTAATTTGATGCGTTTGGATCAAACGATGCGGTGATGACGTTTGGATACGAAGGATCGGTTCCAGGAATGCCATTCAACAGCAACCTGAAATCTTGTTTTACTGTCCCGTTGCTCAGTGTCGTCACAGTTCCAACAGACATGCCATGCGCTGTCGCATCAGCGGCGGCAACTACACTCGATGGTGGATTTGCGTTGTTGTACTCATCATTTGCGAGCCGCAAGATCACACCGTTTGCTGCCATCACAACGCCACGAACAACGGGTACTGACGGCGCGTTTATTGACGCAGAAGAAAATAATGACGAACCTGCAGACGCTGACATTAGCGCGCCAAGGAAGTACGTGCGACCATGAGGGCCACCTGCAATCGCGTAAGGATTGTACACCAAGTTACCGTATGCAGGATCGCTTATCGGCAATGACGTGTTTGGTTCATTTTCTCCGACAGTAAATCCAGCATTTGTCACTGATCCATCGGGATTACGCGTCTTGCCATCGCCCACGCCTAAAACTCGAACGGCTGTCAACGAGCTTTGATTTCGCAGCCACTCATTTGCAGCGAGAGGCATGAACTTTTTGCCATCGCTTGCTCCAAATTTTGCCGAATAATCACTGAACACGCCAACAGTTATTGGAGCAAAAGCAGGACCCTTTGGCGACGTTCCAATAACGCCGGCAGGAATGCCTGTGGGTTTTTGTACCACTGGGCCCGATATGTCAATTTCTGTTGCAGTTACGCCGGCTGAACCGTAGGTGATCGTCATAGTTCCTCAACACATAAATATGCTCATCATTTGAACTTTCACCTAAATTTAGTTTAAACAGCAAACGCACCCGTAGGTGCGTTCACTTCATTCGTTATATTTGATTTATTTGATTTATACGAATTCGACTCCACTGTTCGAAATTATAAAATCAATTCCTATATATTCAACGGATTTTGTGGGTGTCAAAACTATCCGCCCATTCAACTTGTTTGCAGCCGCGTCTGCAGCCGAATTATTAGTGCTGTCCATGATGACATTGAAGTCATCAAGCCCTGATTGAACTTGAATTAAACCAAGCTGCTCATTTGCAGACTTCACGAACAAGTCTCTCGTTGCCTGAGTGTTTTGCTCAAACGTGATGCCATTCGCTATTCCAATTATGATGCGCTTGACTTCAAGTAACAACCTGCGCACGTTTACGCGGTTGAGCGATGTCTTTGCGACCTGCAACGTCTTCTGACCATAGATAACAAACCCTGCACGTGGGAACGTTGCGATCGGGTTGATACGACTGTTGCTCAGCCTGTCTCTGTCGGCAGTGTTCAAGCGAACGACCACAGACTTGACGTCATCGAGCGCAGCCCTATTGAAACCAGCGGGAGCAAACCAAGGATAAGCAACTCTATCATTGAAGCCAATTGCACCGAGCGCAGTCACCGACGCCGGAACTCTTACGCGACGCTTGTTGACTGTGTCATCAATTGAAACATCAGGGAAATACGTACCAACGTAGTTGTTATCAATTGCGCGCGCATCAAAGATGTTTGCAGTCTTATTCACTGATGGTTTATTGATAGTATCAAACAAACGATTTTGGTTATCATCGTACGACGGAATGTCCATGACGTAAAACGCAAGACCATACTCCTTTACTTTTTGTGCAGCATAGTCAGTGATGAACGAGTCACGAATTCCAGGAATTGCCAACACGTTGACGTTCACTGTCATCTTGTCAGACATGATGTCAATCGCTTTTTTATACGAAGCGACTGTGCTATTCTTTTGTCCAACGCCACCCATGTTAGACGCAAGTCCAGGCGACACGTAATTTTGTTCTGCTCCGCCAAGCGCGTCGAATGATGAAATTTTGTCATTCATCCTGACTGCGTCTAAGTCCAAGAAGTTCACGCCGTCGAACCCACCGTACATGAACGTTGAGAACTTTGCATAGTGTGAAAATTGATTGAACGTCGCAGCAGATCCAGACTGTAACAAGGTTGCAAATGTTAGTCGCTTTATACTTGAATTCTGATCAACAATCGTGTAATCAGTCGAGTTCACAGTTGCATTGCGTATATACGCAGCTTCACGCATGTGATCAGTGACTGACGACGTGAGCGCCAATGTCGATGTTACTGACAGTGCAACCTTTGCAAGCGTGAACTTGTTGTCATTGAACGTGTCTGCGCCTGAACCTGTGACCAACGTGTCAAGCTGCGCAATGCCTAAGAATTTCGTGTACGACGAAATCAACGCGTTGGGCTCTGACGACAGGTTTGAATTTGTTGGATTATCGTTTCGTTCAAACTTGACGCCCCAACAATAGTTTGGATTTGTCACCTCTGTTGGACCAGGTTGTCCAACGAACGCGGGTTGTGACGACGGAACTTCGCCACGGGTGACCTTAAACCTAAACGGAACGGGTGGTAAAATAGATCCCGTTATTGCGCTTGCCGTTCCCAAAATTCCTGCGAGCCGCGGGACGTTCGTGTCATGGTCTGCAAGTGCGTCGTTTGTCTTCAACAATTGAACGCCTCTAAAACCAAACGGAAGAATTGTTTGTGGTAGAATTGCACGATCTACTTCTTCTGCAATTTGCACTCTAACGTACTTTGACACGTTTGCGTACTTACCTGAAGACACAACGCGCTTTTCACTGTCTTCTACGTCAAAGTTGAAGAATACATTACGATCGCCAATCAATTTTCCAACGTAATGATCGCTCTGAGGATCAAGCGTGCATCCTGGATACGACTCCAGAACGTTCATGTTCGTGTCTGTGTCATTAAACGCACGTACTTGAACAGTAAATGAACCAAACTTGTTCGTAGGATCGAGCGAAGCCTGTAGGTTTGTTATTGTTATCTTTGTCTGCGTGTTTGCGTACTCGCCGTCGTCCATTGCTTCAAAGTAGAACAAATCGTACTCTTTCGTGCCAAAGGGTTGCGAGATGAACATTGGCGTCTTCGCAGTCTTGTAACGTGACTTGAACGATCCGAACGCGTTCAAACAATTTCGTCCTGAAGCTGTGTTATTTGTTGAACCCGCAAGTATTGCTACATACGATGACGACAATATTTCAGCGTCAACTGCAAAATCAGCATACAAAAGGTGTTGTCGTGAGACAAATTGACGTGGATCTGTGTTCAAAACTTTTCCAAAGTAATTTTGATCGTCAGGATTGAATGAAGCGCTGTAAATTGCAATTCCGGAATTTCCATCTGTGCTCACGTTTAAGTTGCTGCTCGAAACAATGAGTTTGAATTGTCCACCACTATCAGAAACGGCCGCTATGTCGTTTGGACCTGCACCAACAAAAGCGTTGACGCTTGACGACGCTATGTGTTGCACAGCAATGCGAGCGCCTGTTGCAAGCATGATAGCACCACGCACGACGTTGATTGGCTTTGAGACATTAAAACTGTCATTATCGTCAAACATCGGCATTCCTGTTGTTTCTTGTGAAGAAACATTGCCTTGTTGAGCCAAAAATTGAACCATTCCTGTATGTCGAGTTGGAATTGGCTGCAGCGCGTCGGGAAGCACGCTAACTCCTGCGTTCAGCGTTTCACCGTTTCCGTCTTCCATGTCTGATCCTGCGCCAAGAACCCTAAGATAGGTTAACGCGGTTCGATTATTGAGCCACTCGTTTGCAGCGTAAGTTCCGGGCTTGTAAATGTCCAATCCACCAAACGTGTTCGTGAAATCACCTAAATTTCCAACAACAACGGGCACAAACGCTGGGCCCTTATTTGCAGTTCCAATAACACCAGCAGGCACGCCGATTGGGCCGGTGGGTGCGGGTTGTGATTGATCAATCTCTCGTTCAAGGATGCCAGGTGAATTGAGTATTTGTTCGGACGCCATAGAAAAAAGTCTCCTGTTTTCTAAATATACATCACCAACGCGCAGTTGAGTTACTGTATATTTATTAGATTTCACTCGTCAAGCAATATGCTCACTCCTCCCAAAGACGCATCACCAATCGCTATGACGCTCTCACCGGTGAACTTATTCACGCTTCTCACCTTTACGTATCTTATCACCTGTTGACCTTTTTCGTTAATTGATGAAACCTTTTGATAACGCGCAATAGGAACACCTCGCGGCACAGTCGACAACGCAGGATCCTGTGGACTTGGATCGATTTCAGCCATGCCAGGATTTTTGTACAACAACGTGTTTCCGTCAAATCTATGATCCGGACGCTTGTTTGCATTTTTACTCATTGGCAACGTTGGATCATCTGCACCCAAGAATGGATCGACTATATCTGTAGTACCTGACCCGTAAAGTGGTGCTTGACACGTTGCAACATAATAATCTGCAAACAAAAATGTTGTCGTTGATGTTGTGAACGTAAGCACAAGCCCAGTGTTTGTCGGAACTGCACCCGAAATTTTTGTGAGCAACATTATTCCTGACACTGGAACTAAAATTTGTTGTCCAAACGTCACACCACCATTTAACGAAATTTGTACTGCCACGTTTCCTGATGTTACGTATGCAGCAGACCCGATCAAATTTGACACTATTTTCACGCGTAAACGATAATTTCCATTTGGCGTTCCGGAAACAGAAATTAATCCTGTACCAGTCGCATGAGATGTGATTGATGAAACTACACCGCTATTGATTAATGATTGGGTGAGATTTGACGTCGATATCTCAAACGACACTTGTGGCGCTGACACGTACCTTCGAACAGGTATTGGCTGTCCAGTTTCACGAGGTGCAAATGAATATCCTTTTATCGTGACAGTGAACTCGTACTTTATCACCCGTTCTTCGGCTGAAAAATCGTCAGCATTTTCCTTTGACGAGTACGAGTTATTATCAACGACTGCGACGAACCAGTAGCCCGCAGGTGTGTCAATTCGCCACGCATTTCCCTGTGGAAGAAATGAACCCATCAACTGTCCCAATAACTGGTTCATGTGTGTCGTGTACTGTGCCCAAAACGTGACTTCGTACGTTGCAGTGAAAAACTGTGGCGACGGGAGAACAATTATCTCAAATATGTTGTTTGTCTTGTTTGACTTCAACAATGCGCCGCTTGCGACGTCTGTGTCTGTCAAAAGCAAATCACTTACGCTTCTTGACGTCGCAGGTACAGAATTGCTTTCTTCAACCAACACTGGACTATTATCGTCGCCAACGATTTCATCGTCTGAGCTCGTTCCCAATGTCTCTGACACGACGTCAACACCTGCGCTCGACGCAACATTTGACTGATGTTGTAATCCCAGGCGATTTATGCTATTTTGATACGCCCTATCGCTCTTGTCAAGCCTGCGCTTCACGACGAGCTCACCGGTCTGTTGGTTAATTCCTCTCCCGTTGATGTCAGTCGACATGTCCTGCACAACAGAAGTTCGCAACACGCTCATTATGGGAAGCTTTAGGCTGCCATTTCTGTCGCGCATTGAGCGAAGCTTTTTCATCAACGCCCACTTTTCACCTGCTTGAAACACGACGCTCAACTTTTTTGCACCATCAACGTCGTCACCGGAAACTTGAAATCCAATCTCTTTGTTAAAGAGGTTGAATAACGCCTTGTCTACATCTTCAATTCCAACGGGTGAAATGAACAAGTCGCTCGGCGTTGCCGAATATCCCGTTGGCAACGGGGGTACAGAAAACAAACTCTTTTGGTAACAAGACGCTGTCTGACGAGTGGGCATAATTAAATAATAACTATGTCAAACGTTGAACAACATTTACAAGAGAAAACTACATTTGAAAAAACAACGTCTGCACGTTCACCTGAGTGGCACAAGGTCGAACATGACTTTGTGTCAAAAAACAAGACGTGTGTGGCATGTGGAGGAACAGAAAAGCTACAAGTTCACCACATGCATCCGTTCCACTTACATCCCGAGCTTGAACTTGACGAGAACAACTTGATCACGCTGTGCATGCAGCACGAAAAGGAGTGTCACTTGTTCATTGGCCACGGTGATAGCTGGCGCGCTTATAATCCAAACGTGTTAAAAGACGCCGCGATTGTACTTGCTGATCAGACAAAGCGAGATGAGATTATAACAGAAGTAAAGAAGAACAAATTGCTCGTTTAGTACGGGTTCGTCAATCTATCGGCTTGTAACAAACGACGTCTAATACGTTTAACTCTACGCATTATCTGATCAAATTCAGTTGTCGATAAATCGTTATCATTTGTCCACAGCTCAACACATTAAGCATGTGTGTCTCAAGATCATTATAACGCCTATCCCAATCTCGTCGAAGTATTCTCAGTAAATGTTTTGGAACGTACATACCTCCTCAACAATCTACCCAATCAGGTTTCTTTTCATTGTACACGCAACCACGATCTTCAACGCGTACAAGCGCTGACAGTGGGAAATAAAAATCCAATCTCTTCCCACATTTGACGCAGACGAGCTCACGCCAAATGGGATGACTTTCGTTGTACGCACCGACGTAAGGCATGCACTTGAGCACGTGTTCAATGCCAGGCTTTCCCTTACACCACTTTTTGCGATCCTTTTTTGATCGATGTGGGATAGGTTTATCGTCGTCAATCATGTTTTCATTCGCTCACAATAGCAAGTTTTCCACCAGACTTAGGACACGCAAGCATCAAAATATCATATCCCTCATCATTTGGTATATCAATTGCCACGCCTTGCGATGTAACACACAAAAACAATTCTTTGCCTGTTTCAGTTTCAGGTACATCAAGTTCAATACAATTTCCCATGCTTTTTAGCATGGGATTATTTGCGAGTTTGAGATCGAGATTTGACTGAATTCGTAGTTTAATTTTTGCCATGTAAAAATACTAAGCTACGTTATAACTTTCGTACACTAATCAGCGTAAAATGAACTACCCGTGTCTTCATCGTTACCTCTCGGCGAAACTTCGCGCGGGCCATTTTCGGGTAATTCAAGCACGCCATTTTCAATTAGTGCACGTTTGTCGCCTGTTTTACCTTGTGAATTCTCGGAGAAACCTCTCTCCTGAACAAAAGTCGTTTGCACGGCATCTTTATCAAGATATTTCTCATCAGTCGGCCCCTGAATGAGCGCCTGGAACTCAGTCTCACGAGCTTTCGTACCTGATATCTTTATTGAATTACGATATTCGGGCAACCCAAACGAATTTTTCAGTGCTATTTTGTCCGAAACAACGTAAAAGACGTCTGAGAACGAAAACATGTCGCCAATGTTACAATTTATTCCCCTGTCTAACAAGTCTCTGTACTGAATGAAAACTTCGATAGTCCAGTGCGCGTCGACACCAAATTTACCAGTCGTTGTGGGTTGTTGATTTGACGTGTCGACGAGAGCCGCAATGCGGATTGGGTGATCGAAAATTTTAGCAGAACTCTCATTATAGATACCGTGCGTTTTTGTTTTGAGTTCGTTGATGGGATAATATATTATTTCTGTTCCCACAACATCACGTGTGACCTCTTTGGTAATATCTGAAAGAAAATTAATTTCTTTTTGCCCAACAAATAATCTTGACATTTTTAATAACTAGTTTTTATACACTCACAAAACATTTATTAATATTAATATATGAAAAAAACGTTACCTAAGAATTATAAATTTCTCGTCTACAAACACACATGTACGATAACGAATAAATCATATATCGGATACACATCAAAAACAATGGAAAAACGTTGGGAAGAACATCTTACATGTGCTGCCACTGGTAAACGTTGGAAAATTTCAATTGCACTGTGTGAACATGGCATTGATGATTGGGAACACACTATTCTTGGACATTTCGAAACAAAAGAAGACGCCGCAAAATATGAAATAGAAATGATTGCAAAATATGACACTCATCGTAACGGTTACAATTCATCGCCAGGAGGATTTGGTGGTAGCACGTTTAAAGGTGGTAAACACACACCACAATCAATTGCACATTTCGTAGAAGCACAAAATCGACCTGAACAAAAATTGTTGCTTCACAATATACACGTAGGAATACCAAAATCACCTGAACATTGTGCCGCGATGCGCGAAGGTGCAAAACATCGTCCACCAATTTCAGAAGAAACACGTCAAAATTTAAGCGATGCACAACTAATTGCGCAAAATCGTCCTGAAGTAAAACAAGCAAAAAGTGAAAGACAAAAAGAACTTTGTAAAAATCCTGAGTATCAAGAAAAACGCGTTATGACTTTACAAATAACAAATAAAACGCCTGAAACAAAAGCAAAACGCAAAAAAGCATCAGATGGTGAAAATAACGGGATGTTTGGTAAAACTCATTCAGACGAAGCAAAACAAAAAATGTCAAAAATACGAATGCGTGTTACGCATTTACGTTGGTTTGCAACAAGACTTGCAAATGCGTTACAATTAAAGAATTTCACAATAAACGTAAGAACAAATAAAGATTACTAATCACGTAGTGAATAAAAACGTCTTATAACTCAAGTGAATATTTTTCACTTCGCGACAGTGATTGTCCAACAATCGCTCACCATGTCACTTGTCATGATTGAGTATGGGAGCCAGAAATAACCTCCCTCTTTCTTACACCAATCTTTGCCCCATGAATTCCTCACAAGAAAAGCTTTCTTGATATCAGAATATCCCACGACGACCATGCAATGTCCTCCAACTTCCTCTTCGTTCTTCACGTTCGGAAATGGCATCATGCACGTAGTCTCTGTCCAATCACCCTTTTCGAAGCTCTCGTACAACGTGATACCAAAGACAATACACGCATTCGCGTCTAAACACGCTTTCATGCTGTTCAACGACTTGTTGTCTATGCGATAGTACTGAATTGCGACGTGTTGTGACGCCTCATTGTAACAGGCGATCGGAGGTTTAATTTTGAACTTGTTCTCAACGTACGGCCACTTCACCTCATCACACACACCTTGTTTTGCAACGGATTTGATGCCATCTCTAATTTGAGCACCATCGTCAGAATTAACTGTGTGTTCAATTTCTCGCTCATTGTAGTATATGAACAATCGCGATGGAATGAAAACTTTTAACTTCTCCATTGCATAAACAAAAGCAAGAAGCGCTGAAATTCCATTTCCTGTACATGACCCAATTTGACCTTGGTCAAACACTTCGGTAAATTTAGATCGCAAGTCAACAGTCTTCGGTGCCGTTAACCCAAGCTTCACTCCGATGTTGCGAGCGAACATTGCAACGTGTTCTGGAAGCGTTGCAGATTGTATTAAATCTCGTGTATCATGTGTGTCTCGAATGCACCCGTACTTGTGATTGGCCATGTAAATAACTATGTCATCACAACGAGAGATTAAAATAAAAACCCGCCGTGTTACAAAGCCCGACGGGTATAAGCTATTTAAACACTCGCCAAAGTGTGCTTCTACGAGATTTCAGGTCCCGGCGAGAGGCATAGCGAGTTTACTATCTTAATTATACTCCCGTATCTGCTTTACACCGTGCTACGTTTGTATCAAAGTGATCGTTGTACTCATCCCACGTGTCAACGCTGTCAATGAACTCCCACCTTATGTTCATATGATCAGACGCTTTGCACGAAGCCTCGCAATCATCGTCAGATGTTGCACCTATCGTTGAGTGAACGTTACTCGCACAACAACACACCTTCACGTTCTTTGCGGCGCTTGCGTCAAGTTGATCGTAGTTTACTGACGTGGCACTGCACGCGATTAGAAGTGTTAGAACTGCGAACGCTGATGTGATTGTCTTTATCATGTGTAAGATAGTAATTTGTGGGAGCTAAAATTTACACTTTAATCAGTCAAATCTGCTTCAGTCGGTGAATTTGCATTCGTGCTGCAGTACTTTGACATTACGTTCCATGGTTTGTTGATGTGCTTCTTTCCGAGAACGTGTCCAAACTCGTGCATCGACACCCTAAACAACACTTCGTCCCACCCGTCATTTTCTCCCCATGCACACGTTCGCAAGTTACCGGAGCGCATGTTCAAAATTTGAACATCGTACAGCTCGGCATCAGCAGTGACTTTGTCATTTTCAGTGCGAACTCCCAAGTCATCGTTCTTTGCGTCTGTTATTCCGACTGCATAACCTGCATCTAAATTTTCAACAGTTATCCCAACGATTTTTGACTTGTTTGTGATCTTGTCGACAATGTGAATTGTAGAACACGTGTCTTCATCACATCCGTTTGCGTCAACAATCATCAGATTGTACTTACCATTTGAGGCAATCGACCACTCACTCGCTGCGCGTTCAAGAATTGTTATTTCGTTTTCGGTAAATCCAATGGCCCTGAACGCGTGAGGCACAGTCGCTGATGCACAAGCGTTTGTGATTAGAAATCCAATCAACGGGAACACATTTTTATTCATGATCTTAGTATAACACATTCTCAAAAAATTTACACTAATCGCACTTTGTTGCAGCCAAGTCTTCATCAGTTAATTCAGTGGGCGAGTTCGATGATTCAACTGCTTGCATCACGTTTCCCTCAGCAATGTGTCCTGCTCCCAAAACATGTCCAAACTCGTGCAAAACAATTCGATGTAGATCTGGACCTGATTGAACGTTGATGACGAAACGATCAGCATCTGTGTGCTCTGAACATTGTTCCTTTACGGTGATCCCACCATACGCTTTGTAAGCAAAGCAATCACCAATGTTATAATCTGCGCCCGGTGAGCGATTGCTTTGATCAGGTGCTTCATTTCGCACTACGCTGCATGTGTCGTTGTCACAATTTTCAGTTATCATTAGTTGACATTTACCGTTTGATCTTGTCACCCACTCGTTTGCAGCGTCTTTCAACACTGCTATTTCATCGTCGTTGAAACCTTCGGGCAGAAATGCATGAGGAATTGTAGATTGAGCACACGCAATTGAGTTTATGGAAACGAGAAGTGCTATAGCGCGCTTGTTCATGTGAACAACTATAACACATTCTCAAAAGTTATACACTGTTCTTCGACTTACGAGGGACAATGTGTTCTGAGGGCTGATCGGGATCTTCTGCAAAACGAAAGAAAAATCCATTTAACAAAGTTTTATCCAAACATCTATTACGAATTATGATCGCTGTTACGTTTTGATCATTTGCTGCATCATTGGTTGATACGTAATTTTTGATAAAAATAAAATCACTTGAATAACAATTCACTGCTTGTGCACGTGAACGTTGTGGAACAGTAATTTTACGACCATCCCAAAAATCAGGATCAGGATCATCTGCATATCGCCAAATAAACCCGCCTGCTTGTTTATATCTTCGTTGACAACACGCGCATATTCCATTTTTATCAATGCCTGTTTTATTTGCAGCAAATTTTACAAGTGGAAATTGTTCAATAAATTGCATGTCGAGTGTGTATTGATTAACTGCTCGCGCATTTTTGCTATTTTCACCTGAAATTTTATCACGTCGTTTTGTTGTTGAATATGAATGTATTAAAGAAAGACTTGTATTATGACGTGTTTCATCCGATCTTTTTAATCCCGTTTGAACATCATGTTGATGTTTTCTAACTTCTGGCCTTGCATTTCTTTCGTCACGTGCAGCTTTTACTTCGGGACGATTTTGAGCGGCACTCATGTTTTGTCGTGCTTCTTTTGTGTGTTTACGTCCTTTAACTGTAGATTGTGCTTTGCTTTTCAATATTCTTGCGGCTTCATGTTCTTCAGGCGTGACATCGTGTCGACCGGCTCGTTTTCCCATGAACCATCCCAATGCATGTGACACCTTGAACCATTCCTGAGATCGCTCAGGAAACATGTTTGCAAGAAGCATGTGAAGTTCAAAGTGAACATGATCAGGAACAAGAACTGTTTCTTTCAATGAATATAGTTTTTCAAGTTCAAACGTAATTTCATTCTTGAATTCGGGTTTAATTTTTTGAAAACACTCAGGAATTGCATGATGTGATTGATATCCTGGATGATTTCCTTTTATTTCAGCCTTATTCACTTTCCAATAGTTTATAGTCTCGACATATTTCTCAAGTAACGTATCCATTATGGTAGAAACGTAATCAAATAATTTTCACACGTACAAAAATTAAAATATTTTAATTCCGCCCCCAGGAAATGGGATAGCTTTTAGTAAAAGTTGCATTGACGTTGCTATTGAAGATTGTTGCTCGAGGAGTTTTTGTGTCGTGAAGTTAAGTAACCACTCGACAAGTTTATCTCTAAGTCTTGTCTGATCTTCTCTGCCTTGTGTTATTAATTCATTCCCATTCAACGTTACATTATCTCCCGGTATCGGCAACGTACTGAACTTACTGCGAGTAAGTCCCAACGTTTCGCGGCAGGTTGCCAACGTGTACTCGCGGATCCACTGTCTTCCTGGGCTCGTTATGTTCGAGTACATAACTATTGAATACGGTGCGTTCGCCGGTCCATTAATCCCATAAATCGTGTCGTCTCCACCCTGATTTCCACCTATCGAGCTATTCAACGAATTCATTTGCCCGTTGAACACCTTGATGTAAACTTTGCCCATTTGTGAGTCACTGACGGGAATCGGGTACAGCCGTATCTTGCTTCCAATTATTTCCCACGAATAATTACTGCGTCTAACTCTGAACGCCGTCTCTAACATCTGCCTTCGCAACACGTCCTCGAACACCGGCAACACGTAGAATATCGTGCTGTTGACGTAGCTCTCGTAGTTGAAGTTCGACGCCAAAAAATTGGTAACGTTAGACGCGTTCAGCAAGAACTGTTGTGCAGCAAATGGCTCAAAGTGAAACACCTCCTGCACGGTTATTTTACCACGCGATCCAGACTCCTGCGTGTTGTACATCAGCTGTGCAGGTGATACCTCAGCATTGTACAGGTCATCATAGAGGCTGTAGTCTTGAACGCCAGGCCTTAGATTTATGTACCCGAGCGTTGCGTCGTAGTTTCCACCGACGCCTGCAGCCGTTGCGTATGGATCTGCGAGTCTGAACAGATATTCCATCGTCGGACGCAGGTACGTGTTAGTTAAGTCAGTTGAGCCCGTTGGCATTCCAAGCACATTGACGAGTTCGGACTGTGCACGCATTTCGTTGACGAGGCGGCCGTACTCAAGTGTGGCCTCTTCGAAGCATGCCCAAATTTCTTTTTTTGACAGCTCGACGCTGAGCACGTCTGCGCCAAGCCGCCTTAATACAAACGTTGCCATCCCGTCAGCGTCTGAAATAAAGGATTGGTCGCTGTCAAAATAACCGAAGCACGTGGGATGCACCGTTTGCGCAAATGTCGTCATATGTCAATAAGTATCATTCAAGTTATGTCTCCCGACATTCACGTTCCATCGTACGCATCTTTCACTGCCTTGTTCATGATCTCACCATCATGTAAGTTCAATGCTCCAGAAAACATGTCGTAGTGTATCGCGTCAAACTCGCTCGTAACAAGCTTCTTCACCCACGGTAGCGTCGCGTTGCACAGTGCCCTCGTCGAGGTGTGAGGCACGACTGCGGGTAAGTTTGGCACGCAGTAATAAGTTATGCCATTAAGATCATACGTAGGCTCATCATGTGACGTAGCGTGACTTCCCTCGAAGCAACCGCCTTGATCGATGCTCACGTCGACTGCAACTGACCCTCGTTTCATGTATGACATTGTGTACCTTGACACGACGTGTTGAGCTTTTTTACCCGGCGAGTGAACTGCACCCACGAGCATGTCAACGTCCTCCAACATTTTTCCAGTGATGCTGTCACAAAGTATCGTTCCGACACACATTGGCGCAATTTGTTTAAGCGCATCAATACTTGTGTCAACGACAGTGACGTGCGCGCCCATGCCCTTCGCTGTTTCAGCCACAGAAGTCCCAACAACGCCTGCACCTATCACCATGACATGAGCGTTTGGCACACCTACGACACCCGATAGTAGCTTTGGTAAAAACATCGATCCACGTTGTACAGCAACTCTGCCTGCAACGTCTGACATGGGCGAAAGTAAAGGCGTCTTGTTGTTGACGACTAAAGTCTCGTACGCCAACGCAACGCACTTTGTGCCGAGTAAAGCCCGTGTCAAAGTCTTAGACGCAGCTAAGTGTAGGTAACAGAACAACACGTGCTTGTCATTGATCAAGTCGATTTCACTCGTTTGTGGCTCTTTTACTTTGACGATCAACCGTGCGTTGTCGTACACATTGTCTACGATTTTTGCTCCTGCTGCGATGTAGTCGTTGTCATAATATCCAGAACCGACGCCTGCGTTTTTCTCAATGAAAATCTTGACGAGATTTTGATACGTTGACTTGATCAATGACACACCAGAAGGTGTCATTCCGACTCGACGTTCGTTATTTTTAATCTCACGAGGAACACCAATTGTGTTAATCATATTTTCCTCACTTCATGCACTTTTCAAAAGCTTCTCTGTATCTTTTTCTCAATGGACACCCGAACAATTCTACTTTTGTCGGGAACAGCTTCCACACGTTCTTCACTTCATAAGGCGTCTTTCCACTCACGTTCCACTTACGCTTTCTCGCAACGTACTTATAGAACGTGACGTAAGTGTTTGCCTTCTGTGCGTACTCTACGGGATTTATGATTGACTGTAGGTTGTACTTGATTATTGAATTTACGGTGCGCTGCTCACAGTCGCTCTCAATCATTAGGCTCTTCATCAATGATGTTTGCTTGTCAAAGTGCTTCGGCATTTCACCGCTCGTCCACGTGTAAAAGTCGTCCTCACCTTCGCCCAATTGATCAAACAATTTTGGATTTTCTTCGTACTGCACGCCATGATTTAACTCATGTAATAACACAGGCACCCATTGTTCGAGTGGCTTGCCAATTGCAATTGCTAATTCTTTTGGATCAGAACAAAAATATCCCGCGTACAGACCATCGACGTTCTTTTCGTTAATTGCTCTCAACACAATGTCATGTTTTTTGACGTATGTGACGACATCGTCTATAAACTTCAACACAACGTCATTATTTTTTGCTGCCACCTTGAGCAATGTAACGCTGTCTGTCATATTAGAAAATTAATATGCGACAGCGTAATTGTTTTACCAAATTTGCTTTTTCTTTGGTGGAGTTTGTTCATTGCGAAGTCGATAGCGCTCACAACGAGCATTTTGTTGTGCTTTGATAATTTGCTCCCGTTCATGAGCATTTAGGACGTCAACTAAAAATTGTGCTGTCTTTGCATCACTCACTTGACAAATAATCTTCCAATTACCGTCATCATCAAGCCAAATGTCGTCACCACGATGCTCATAATTTTTCATTTTATCTCCTGTTGTCAGTACATACCGAACTTACCATTTATATGGTATTCTTTTAAGATTGCATCTTTAATCACAAACTTATTTTTAACAATAGACCATTGACGAATTGATGAATTCCCCAAAACTTGTGCAGTGTCACAAATGAACGCGTAAGGATGTACATATGACGTTGCATCAACGTGTGCGGTGTCAGCAACATAACCACCGAGTGATCCATCAGGATTCACGTGTTGGCGCGCTGCTGGTTTTCCTCTAAAACAATCGACATATCGTCTTGCAAGCACGCGTTGGCGTAACTCTCCCAACGTTTCAACGTGAACAGTATTTTGACTTTGTAACTTTTTACAAAATCCATAACAAAAAACACACCCACACACGCAAGAAATGACCCATATGGGATGCGTTGAAAGCATGCGCAACGCAAACATTATTAATGATAAACCCAATCCGACGCCCATTATGACAACGCCAGGATCATCACCGTCTATATTCCTGTTACGAAGATGTGTGTTCCTCTGCTTTTCTGTCATCAACGACCATTGCAAATTCATGTACTCAATATCTTCATCTGAATACGGATTTTCTTTCACGTTTTGTCACCCGTTTTTTGAGGTGGACATGGTGGCCATTCACGTAGCCACACGCCCATGTGACACCGAGTGCGGCCTTCTGCAATTCGCTTTCGTTCACGACGTGCAGGAGCAAAAATGAATATTTCACACCAAGATGCTATGACTACACATACTAACGCGATTAATAATAAAACTGCGTTTTCAACTACAATCATTTGTTACTCTTTTGTTTTTCAAGATACTTGATGTGTTCATCTTCACACACTTCGCACGGAAATTCCCAACACCCGAAATCATCAAGCTTTCCCGTCCCAAACGTCAATGTTACTTCATCAATAAATGTTGACATGCAACAATCAGGATTTCCACAAGGTTGCACGTCATTCATTTTCCATCGTCTCCACGCAAGCGATCATGAAATTCTTTCATCTGCTTGCTTTGGCGCTTGCGCCGCTTGTCTACGAACGGGTTCTTTGGCCAAGGAGGTGCAATCCTAAACACTTGTTTTTCGCTCATAAAGTTCAAGTTCGACCAGTGATCAGTGTCTTCTTCTGTGGCCTTCACTGCACCTATTTCCCTATCGAGTGATTTGACATGATACACTTTTGTGTCGAGCCAACGAAGTTCATTACCACCCATCAACGTTGACATTCGTTCAACGACGACGCGCTGACCCACATCGAACAGTGCGACCCTTGCAAACTTTGCTCCTGAAGTCGCTAAATCAAGGTGTTCAACATTTGGACGACGTGCAACGCGTTGGCGCTCACGTTCATCGTCTGAAAAAATGAAGTCATTTGCACTGTCATCAATGTCAGAGACATCGACTTGCTGCGTAACGTTCTCTTCTATCATGATCAAATATTATAACAAGTTGAACCAATAATACACTTTTCAATGATGCGAGTGAATTGCTTTTTCCTGATTTTCAGCACCCGTTCGAGTGTCATGTGTTCCAAGCTTGCGTCGCTTGCCATTCTGCTTGTGTTTTGTGTATAAACACCATTTGTCACCACACTTACGTACAATTTCGTTGATCAACACACGTAGCTGAGCGACACAAGCTTCGTCAAGTTCATCGCCGTCGGTGAGTATCTCGTCGTCATCTTGCTCATCAGATGAATTCATCATCATTGCACCACCCACACTTGACCTTGGTGAGTAACACGAGAGCGAACCGGTTTCATTTACACATTTCATGCACATAATTATTCAACTCATTCGCATGAAAGCTTCACGATTTCGAAACAACACGATGGGTTCTCCATGAATGGGTTGTTCATGCTGCCACTCAACGTGAGACACCAAAAATTCATCAACTGCGGGCTTTACACCTTGTTTTTCGGTGACAATTTCTTGCGTCGCCAATTCACAATTTTCATATCCAGGACGATCAAAATACCACATATTATGGTTACTCCACCTACCAGAATAATCGTCCAATATTACTACGCTGTTTTCATGTGTCAGATCATTCAATAGCTCAAGTTCTTTTTTAACTGTAAAATAATTGTGGTCTCCGTCTATTAACATCACATCATATGACTTCATCACGCCTTGTTTTATTTCTTCAGCAATCTTTGGCATCAACGACAAACTGTTTTCTTGATACAGTCTAATTTTCTGTTCTTGCGATGTCAAATCAATATTTGACGCCATGATCGCAAGCTGCTCCTGCACCATGATGTCAACACCTGTGATGTCAAACTTTTGCTTCGTGCGAACAAGAAAGTAGGCAAGTGTCAAAAACATGACACCTCTATCAATGCCAATTTCGATGACAGACGGATTTTCAACGTATTGCAAATATCGTTTTACTGCACCCAAATACCCGTGTGCTGACATCAGATCACATGCTCGTTAGTGATTGAATTAAAATCTTTACGCGTTCCTGTAACTCTTGAGGAAGAATATCGTATCTGATGTATGTATAACCTTTTGTAGGCATACCTTGCGCACCACCTTGCGTCATGTATGCCTGAGGCATCGTGTTGACGCGAATTGTGTATGGTGGAGGACCGTCAACAGATGCAACGATCGGTTGTAATAGATTAGTAACTTGTGTCATTTTCAGCTCCCAACAATTTTGCTAACTCTTTTTGTAATTCTAATGTGTCTTTACCTGCGATGCGCAACGCTGCGATCAGCTCACAAAGCTCTTCAGCTCTTTTTTTGTCATGTGACGAAAGCGTCGTCAAGTCGACTGACATAAATCACCCGTTTAGCAAAGTCTTGTTACTTTGATTAGTGTCAGTCAAGAGGCTTCCTTTATTTGTGTGAGCCTCACGAAGCTTGCAAAGCTCGCTTCGCAAAGTTTGTAACTCGGTTTCCTCGTTTGAGGTGCGAGTAGACTTGTTTTCGAGTAATGTTAGACGTTCCTGATAAACTTCAATTGTTGCTGGCATATTGTAATATACATACATCATGTCACAAAATGTGTACAACTAAATGAACAGTGCTACGTCAGACTGCGTCTGATCATCATCTTCATCAAGATACGACAGATCACAGTCGTACACAGGCTCAATGACGTCAGGAACTGTGTCAATTTCAATTCCTAACGCATCTCTACACCACGTTTTGCAAAACCCCGCAGAAGTGACGATTGTGGCGTCACCCGTGTCAATGACTGAAATGAACGGAGGCAAAACATCATCAATCACTATTTCTTTCATGTGTCTCACCCAACCCAGCACTTGTTGACAATTCCGTCTTTGACATCGACATTGACACGATTTTCTACGTACTCGGCGTCAAGAACTCTCCGCACGTTGTCAAGCGACGCAACACGCAGTGAAACGCCGTTTGACTTTGCGCGGGCAAATGCATAGTCGAGAGGCCTGTTGACTACGTTGTTCTTAACTTCCGATGCATCTTTGAGAGAAGCAGTGTACATATTCATGAGAAAGTCTCCATATGCTCATATTACACCACTTGATGAAAACATTCACTTTCTCCAGTTGCCACGTGACTTTTTGCTCGAAAATGCAAGTGACTTTCCCAACCTTGCTGACGTGTCACGTAAAATTGAACACATCAATTTGCTTAGACTGTTAGAAAATTCTCGAACGATTGTAATTGTTTTTTCATCATTAAATCTATCATTAAGTCGATTGTCAATTGAAAATTTTACAACATGATCAATATTTTTATGTTTAACATATATGACAAAATCAGTTGTTGTATAGCTTTTAACATAATCAATTTGTTCTATTTTTACGTCAGGAAATCGTGTTGTAATAATTCTATCAAAATTATACATTTTCTCCTCAATCCAAAACGATGTCATATGTCACGTTGTTTTCCAACAATGAATATAACTGATGATCGAGCAACTCAAACTCGTGCCACACATGTCCACTCAGTGTTCTTTGCTCAAATTGTAGGTTGTTTCCATTTCTAACTATCTTTACGACATCGTCAATGTCATGTGCAGCACACACGCAATCTTCAGATGCCATAAGAGACGCAAACACAATTTTTCCGTCAGTCTCAAATTTTATGTGCACGATGTCTTCACGCTCAGCAAGCGTCGTAAAAATTACACGTGCTTCAATTGATAATGGTGCGAGTTTCCACAATGAGATTGGATTATAATCTTGTGATAATTTATCTTTAATTTTTTCACTTTCAATTTCACCAAACGCTAAATTAATGTCATTTTGTGTAAACTCAATTTTTGTAAAATTTCCCAATAAATTATCTTCCATCGCTTGAAGCAAGAATTTTGCGTTTTGCTTCTCTTCGTCATCGTTTGCAACATATTGCAAACAATTATTGATGTAGTGTGAAAGAGCTTTTATTGTGAGTAAAGTCTGTTTGTCATTTAATCGCATGAGAAGAAAATATTATGTGCTCATGTTAACGTACAACTTAAACGAGAAACGCCCTCACATGAAGGCGCTTCAATTCTATTTCACTAGATGTTACGTGGTTAAATAATTCATATCTAACACTTTGACGTGTCCAACGTAACACGTGTCATCAATGATTGTTGTCACAACAATTTCGGGATCATTGATTGTATCATCAACCAATATCTTGTATTTACCTTGTAAAAGGTGTCCATACACGTTGCCAGGACCAAATGTAGGGTGATACAAACAACTACTTTCAATGATTGTCATGACATCACGATTGACGTAACATACAAACGATATAGCATCAGGACTCATAGTAGTTGCAACGTCGATGATCGTATCAATCAACGTCTCAATCCACTCTCGCACAGTGCCGGTAAACTTTGGACCAAATGACATGCTTTGACCAGTTTTCTTATTAAGAAACTCTCCGGGCGTGCGAGACCAATAAAATGTACAGACGTCTTTTTTATTCACGATTTTATCTCCAACTCACGCAGTCTTGCCCACGTTCTCGTAGTGCTTCTGCAGAAGCGTGTACAACGTGCGAGCAGTTCGCCCATCGAGAGAAACTCGATCAGTCGGACCGTCGATGTAGACGTTAGTCGAGTTAGTGTTGACATCAGTGCTTGCCGCCATTCGCACAGTGCCAGGCTCGCGGCGCACAGTCTCGGTGCGAACCTTTCCTGTTCGATCAACGCGACTCTCGATGCGAGCGTTCTTGTTCATTGAAGGACCAAAACTTACCAAACTATCACAAATTAGATCTTCAAACATTTTCTTGTCTCCGGACATTTCCACGCTTGTTAAAACCGACCGTGGCATCGGGTATAGAGAATGTAAACAATGTCTTATTTTATGTCATCACAAAAATCATTTTTCCAATTTTTGGGATAGTACATTTCACTCTTCTCAAAAGTGTCT
>Ga0265338_10001960_pt1 | contig 32085 bp, 26 predicted proteins | sample 42126metaG_FD_193579 | JGI IMG/M metagenome (GOLD analysis project Ga0265338, IMG submission 193579) | Rhizosphere microbial communities from Carex aquatilis grown in University of Washington, Seatle, WA, United States - 4-21-26 metaG | ecosystem: Host-associated > Plants > Roots > Rhizosphere...
GCGGGCTCTGAAACTGACGGGGTAGTTGAGCCTGGCGATGCCGGGTAGGTGGGTGCGGCTGGGGAGGCTGATGTGGCGGGCGAGGAGTGCGGTGCGGACGGTGCGGGTGCGTCGAGCGAGGTAGAGGAGGCTGATGATGCTGATGGGGCCGCGGACATCGGAGCGCTCGGCTGTGCTTGCCCCGGCTGTGCCTGCCCCGGCTGCGCTTGCCCCGGCTGCGCTTGCCCCGGCTGGGGCGCGGGCTCCGCTCCTTGGGAGGTCCCCTGGGCGAGGACCGCGGCGGCCATCTCCGGTTCCGGCAGGCTCGCGGCGGCGGCCAGGCCGGCTAGCTGGCGGGCGGCCGCGGCCAGCGACCAGCCGTGCCGCTCCATGAGTACGCCCCGGGCGACCGCGACGACCATCGCCGCCTCGCCGTCGGCCCGGACGCGGGCCAGCTCAAGCCGCTGGCGCTCGATGACCGCGGACAGGCGCGGCGTGTCCTCGCCGTCTGTCACAGGGCATCGCCTCCGCTACCGGTGACTGCTTACTGGCACTGGCCCGCAGTCCGCCGTTACCGTGCGAGTCATCTGAACGCTATCTACCTAACGTAATGGGCAGCGCCTGCCCGAACTCTAGCATCGCCGGGCACGGAACGGTCGGGGATGCGAGGGCAGCCGCACCCGTTCGGGATAACCTGATTTTAATTCCGCTAACGCAAGGACCTGGGCGGACCGCGCATTATATCGGCAATTGCGGCGCACCCGCCCAGTGAAAAGCGACTATTGTGTAACGGTAAGTCTTGACGGATCCTCCGGACGGGTCGAGGAACGGAGTGCCGATGACAGACGTCGACCACGAGCGGCCACGTCTCGACAGGGCCGCGCTAGAGCAGCTGCTCGCGGGGCTCACCGCGGTGCGCGGCGGCGACTTCAGCACGCGCCTCGCGCTGACCGGCGACCCGCTCGTCGACGAGATCGCGGCCGTGTTCAACCGCATGGTCGACCAGCTTGACCAGTTCACCTCCGAGGTGACCCGGGTCGCCCGCGAGGTGGGCACCGAGGGCAAGCTGGGCGGGCAGGCCAGCGTGCCCGGTGTGTCCGGCACCTGGAAGGACCTCACCGAGTCGGTCAACGCGATGGCCGGCAACCTGACCTGGCAGGTGCGGAACATCGCCCAGGTGGCCACCGCGGTGGCCAAGGGCGACCTGAGCCAGAAGATCGACGTCGACGCCCAGGGCGAGATCTTGCAGCTGAAGACCACCCTGAACACGATGGTCGACCAGCTGTCGTCGTTCGCGGACGAGGTCACCCGGGTCGCCCGCGAGGTCGGCACCGAGGGCAACCTGGGCGGCCAGGCGACGGTGCACGGCGTGGCCGGCACCTGGAAAGACCTGACCGACAACGTCAACTCGATGGCCAACAACCTGACCGGCCAGGTGCGGAACATCGCCCAGGTGACCACCGCGGTGGCGCAGGGCGACCTCTCCAAGAAGATCGACGTCGACGCCCGGGGCGAGATCCTCGAGCTCAAGACGACGATCAACACGATGGTGGACCAGCTGTCGTCGTTCGCGGCCGAGGTCACCCGGGTCGCCCGCGAGGTGGGCCGGGACGGCAAGCTCGGCGGCCAGGCCGAGGTCGAGGGCGTGTCCGGCACCTGGAAGCGGCTGACCGAGAACGTCAACGAGCTGTCCGGCACGCTGACCCGCCAGGTGCGCGCGATCTCCGAGGTGACCAGCTCGGTCGCGGCGGGCGACCTGACCCGCAACATCTCGGTCGAGGCCGAGGGCGAGGTGGCCGAGCTCAAGGACAGCATCAACGCGATGGTGCGGTCGCTGCGCGAGACCGTGCAGGCGTCGCAGGACCAGGACTGGCTGAAGACCAACCTGGCCAGCATCGGGTCGATGCTGCAGGGGCACCGGGACCTGGAAGTGGTCGCCGAGCTGATCATGGAGGAGCTGGCGCCGCTGCTCGGGGCGCAGCACGGGACCTTCTTCCTGACCGAGGACTGGGGCGGCGAGCGGCGGCTGCGGCTGATCGCCGGCTACGGCCTTGCGGCCGACAAGGACGCGCCGATCCAGTACCGGATCGGCCAGTCGCTGATCGGCCAGGTGGCCAAGAGCAAGCGGCCGATCGTGGTCGACGACATACCGCAGGGGTACATCAAGATCTCCTCCGGCCTGGGCGACGCGTCGCCCGCCAGCCTGGCGATCATGCCGCTGATGTTCGAGGACCAGGTGCTCGGGGTGGTCGAGCTGGCCTCGTTCACCAAGTTCACCCCGATCCAGCTGGCGTTCCTCGAGCAGCTGGCGGAGACACTGGGCATCAGCGTCAACGCGATCATCGCCAACTCGCGCACCGACGCGCTGCTCGAGGAGTCGCAGCGGCTCACCGGCGAGCTGCAGGCCCGCTCGTCGGAGCTGCAGGCGCGGTCGGAGGAACTGCAGCGGTCCAACGCCGACCTGGAGGACAAGGCCGAGCTGCTGGCCGAGCAGAAGCAGGACATCGAGGCCAAGAACTCCGAGATCGAGCGGGCCAGGGAGGAGATCGAGGCCCGGGCCCGGCAGCTCGCCCTCGCCTCGCAGTACAAGTCGCAGTTCCTGGCCAACATGTCCCACGAGCTGCGCACCCCGCTGAACAGCCTGCTGATCCTGGCCCGGCTGCTGGCGCAGAACCCGGGGCGCAACCTGTCCGCCAAGCAGGTCGAGTACGCCAACGTCATCCACTCGGCCGGCTCGGACCTGCTCCAGCTCATCAACGACATCCTCGACCTGTCCAAGGTGGAGGCGGGCCGGATGGACGTGCGGGCGGAGCGGTTCACCCTGGAGGCCCTGCTTGAGGACATCCAGGCCACCTTCCGGCCGCTCACGGCCGAGAAAGGGCTCGACTTCGACGTCTCGGTCGAGGCGTCCGCCCCGGCCGAGCTGGTCACCGACCGGCAGCGGCTGCGCCAGGTGCTCGGCAACCTGCTGTCCAACGCGGTCAAGTTCACCGAGCGGGGCCGGGTGACGCTGCGGGTAGCGGCCGGCGACCCATCGGCCGAAGGAACGGTTGCCGCCTTCTCCGTCACCGACACCGGCATCGGCATCGCGCCGGAGAACCTGGCGGTCATCTTCGGCGCGTTCCAGCAGGGCGACGGCACGCTCAGCCGGCGGTACGGCGGCACCGGCCTCGGGCTGTCGATCGCCAACGAGGTCAGCTCGCTGCTCAGCGGCACCATCGCGGCCACCAGCGACCTGGGGCACGGCAGCACGTTCACCCTGTCGGTGCCCGCCGACCTGCCGGACGTGCTGCCGCCGGTGCCCGCGCCGGAGCCCGCGTTCGCCCGGCCGGAAGGGGCGGGGGCAGCGGCGGCCGGGGTACACGAGGGCGTCGCGCCGCCGCCGGGCAGCGGGCGGCCAGCCGACGACACGACGGCGGGCGGCCAGGCAGGCGTGGCCGGCCCGCCACGCGACAGCGTCCCGGCCGCCGGCCCGGTGGACACCGTCGACCACCTGCGCGCGGTGACCAGCCGGGCCGCCGCGCTGGCGGCACCCGAACGGCAGCCGGCGGGCCGGGCGTTCGGCGGCGTGAGCCGGGGTGGCCCTGGGCAGGCCGGGCCGGCTGAGCGGAACGTGCTGGTGTTCGAGCCCACCAGCGGCGGGCTGCTCACCCTGCTGGCGCACAGCGCCGTCTCCGACCTGGCGCAGCTCAGCGCGACCGTGCGGGTCAGCACGGCCACCTCCCCCAGCCAGGGCACCGCCCTGCTCGCCGCCGAGCCGTTCCGCTGCGTGGTGGTGGACCTCGGCATGCCGAGCGCCCTCGACTTCCTCGACCAGGTGCAGGAGAAGCCGGAGCTGCGGGAGATCCCGGTGCTCGCGCACGCGCCCGGGCAGCAGCACGCGCCCGGGCAACAAGGCGGCACCGGCCGGAACCGGGTCGCCGCGCTGTGCGCCAGCTACCCGGCCCTCGAACTGCTCCCGTCAATCGATGACCTGCGCGAACGGATCACGCTGCACCTGTCGGCGGCCCAGGTCGGCCAGGTCCCCGCGCTGATCACCGACGCGGGCCCGCCGTCGCGGACCGCGGGCACCGGCCAGGTAACCGCGCTGTCCGAGCACCCGGACCTGCAGGGCAAGCACGTGCTGGTCATCGACGACGACGCGCGCAACGTCTTCGCCATCACCAGCACCCTCGAACTGCACGGGCTGCGGGTCACCCAGGCCACCGACGGGCGGCGCGGCATCCAGGCGCTGCGGGGCGCCCCGGACACCGACCTCATCCTGATGGACGTGATGATGCCGGGCATGGACGGCTACGCGACCATGGCCGCCATCCGCCAGATGCCGCAGTTCTCCCGGCTGCCGATCATCGCCGTCACCGCCCGGGCGATGCCCGGCGACCGCGAGAAGAGCCTGGCGGCCGGGGCGAACGATTACGTCACCAAGCCGGTCGACACCGACGAGCTGCTGGCCTGCATGGAGCGGTGGCTGTCCAAGGCGTGAGCGGGCCGGGGGCAGGGACAGCCGTCCCGCCGTCACCTCGCCCAGGCCATTGCCTGCAACTTCCCATCAGTTCGGCTTGGCCGGCTCCACTTCCCATCAGTTCGGCATGGTTGTGCATCCTTTTTAGGGTGATATGTGCCGTCCAAACTGATGGGAAGTCGAAAACGGCGGCCGAACTGATGGGAAGTCATGAGGCTGCCGCCGCGCTGCCTCGGGGCTAGCCGCGCGGCAGCTGGCTGGTGAGACATTGGGACGGTACGGTGCGGGACGGGCGGTGCGGGACGAGATGAGGCGGGCGATGACCGGACTGACGGCGCAGCAGCTCGACCGGGCGCAGGGGGTGCTGCTGGGCACGGCGGCGGGTGACGCGCTCGGCGCGGGGTATGAGTTCGGGCCGCCGCTCGACGACGACGTGACGGTGGTCATGAACGGCGGCGGGCCGTTCGGCTGGGCCCCGGGGGAATGGACCGACGACACCTCCATGGCGCTGGCGATCGCTGAGGTCGCCGCGTCCGGGGCGGACCTGCGCGGCGAGGGCGCCCAGGACGCCGTCGTCGCTCGCTGGGCCGCCTGGGCGGTCGACGCGTCCGACGTGGGCGCGCAGACCCGGCAGGTGCTGACCGCGGTGCGAGATGGCGGGCCGGGGCAGGCAGGCGGGAGCGCGGCCCGGCGGGACGGCCGGGAGCGGCCAACCGGGGCCGCGGCGCGGGCGCGGTACGCGGCCAGGGGGCTGCACGAGGCGAGCGGCCGGTCCGCTGGCAACGGCTCGCTGATGCGGACCGCGCCGGTGGCCCTCGCCTACCTGGGTGACCCGGCGGGCCTGGCCGCCGCCGCGGCCGCGCTGAGCGCCCTCACCCACTACGACCCCGAGGCGGGCGAGGCGTGCGTGCTGTGGTGCCTGGCGATCAGGCACGCGGTGCTGACCGGGGAACTGGACGCCCGGGCCGGGCTGGCCGGGCTGCCGGCCGCGCGCCGCGCGGGCTGGGCGGCCCGGCTGACCGTGGCCGAGCAGGGCCGGCCGCGGGACTTCGAGCAGAACGGCTGGGTGGTGCATGCACTGCAGGGCGCCTGGTCCGCGATCGCCCGCACCGGCCCCGGCACGCCCGGGCAGCCCCGGCTGGCGCTGGAGGCGGCAGTGCGCGGCGGACGGGACACCGACACGGTCGCCGCCATCGCGGGCGGGCTGGCCGGGGCCGCCAGCGGCGCCGCCGCGGTGCCGGCCGGGTGGCGGGAGAAGGTGCACGGCTGGCCCGGGCTGCGCGCGGACGGGCTGGCCGAGCTGACGGTGAAGATCGTCGGCCGGTAAGGGCACCGCGCCCGCGCCAGGCGGCAGCGCGCTCGCGCCAGGCGGCGCCGCCCGGGAAGCGCCGGGACAGCAAAGGACCCGCCGGAGGCTGGGGTCACAGCGCTCCGGCGGGCCGGCCGGGGACGTTCTTTGCTGGTGTCAGAATCAGCGCCATGGTTGGCACTCCTGACGTCGCGGTTCTCTGCGCTGTAACGACTACCCGGGCGAAGGCGATTAAACTACCAAGCCGACCCGGGCACCGGGACGGCCGCACGTTCGGTAGCGAGCCTGCCTGCCTGGTCGCATAGGGTTCCTGTGACCAGTAGCGACGGGCAGGATTGGGGGGATCATGCCGCGAGGCGGACGGCCGGATGAGGCAGCAGCGGACATCGCGTCCCGGCGCGACGCGCTGCGCCAGGCGGCCGCGCTGCCCGGGGCCGACTTGCGCCTGCTGATGGAGGCCGCGCTGACCGAGATCGACGCCGCGATCGAGGCGGTCGGCGCGTCGCCGGGAACCGGCCCGGGGTCCGCCGACGCCCCCGACGAGTCGCTGCCGGAGGCGGTGCGCTCGGAGCGGCGGCTGCTGCACGCGGTCTTCCAGCAGGCCCCGGTGCCCCTGTTCCTGCTCGAGCAGGACGGGACTATCAGGCGGGCGAACAACAAGGCGGCCGAGCTGCTCGGCGCGCCGACCGGGTACGCGACCGGCAAGGCGCTCAGCGTGTTCATCGACCTGCCGTTCCGGGCGGCGTTGCAGACCCAGCTGGCCGCGGTCACCAGGACCGGCCAGCCCCGGTCGGCCGGCTGCCGCCTGCTGACCGCCGCCGGGCCGGTCGATGCGGTGCTCAGCGCGGCCGCGGCCGACCTGCCGGGTGACCCGCAGGTGCTGATCGTCACCGCGGCCGCCCGGGCTCCCCAGGGCGAGCAGCCGGGCACGCCCGCCAAGCGAGCCGGCGCCAAGGGGCCGGCCGCAGCGCAGCCCGGCGCCGCCGCCGGGAAACGGGCGGCGGAAAAGCCCGCCGACGATACCGCCGCCGACCGGGCCGTCGCCGCCATGACGCGGCGACTCGACACGGTGACCGCGGTGACCCGGGTGCTGCTCGACAACAGCACGTTCAGCGAGGCGGTCACCCTGCAGCGGTGCGCCCGGCTGCTGGCCGGGGACATCGGCGACTGGGTGCTGATCGACATCGAGCGCGGCGGCCGGCTGCTGCGCCAGTTCGCGGCGGGGCCGCGGGTCGCCCAGGCCGACCAGCTGGCCCGGGGGGCCCGCGGGGCCGACCCCGACCCGGACTCGGTGCCCGCCCAGGTGCACGCGGCCGGCAAGTCGGTGCTGCTCGCCCACCCGGACGACCTGGCCGCGCTCGGCCGCACCGCCGACGGCACCCCGCTGCTGATGCTGCTCGGCGCGACCTCGCTGATCTGCGTGCCGATCTCGGACGGGTCGGCCAGCTACGGCACCCTCACGCTGACCCGGATGGCCGACAAGGGGCCGTTCGGCGTGGCCGACCTCGGCCTGGCCGAGGAGCTTGGCCGGCACCTGGCGATCGCGATCCGGGTGGACCGGCTGTTCCGGCAGCGCTCCCAGGTAGCCGACGCGCTGCAGGCCAGCCTGCTGCCCGCGCGGCTGCCGGAGGTGCGCGGGCTCGAGTTCGCCGCCGCCTACAGCGGCGCCACCCAGTTCCAGGAGATCAGCGGCGACTTCTACGACGTGTTCAAAGCGGGCGACAGCTGGGCCATCGCGGTCGGCGACGTGTGCGGCAAGGGCCAGGACGCGGCCGCGATGACGGCCGCCGCCCGGCACGCGCTGCGCGCCCTGGTCCATGTGCACAAGACGCCGGACAAGGTGCTCGCGGCCGCCAACCAGGTGCTGGTGGCAGAGGACTACGACGACCGCTTCGTCACCGCGTCGCTGGCGTTCCTGCGGCAGCGCGGGTCGCGGGTGCGGGTGGAGATCGGCGGCTGCGGCCACCCGGGTCCCGCGGTGGTGCGGGCCGACGGGCGGGTGGAGATCCTGGAAGGCGACGGGCTGCCGCTCGGCCTGTTCAGCGACATCACCCCCGGCCGCATCGACCTGGAGCTGCACAAGGGAGACGTGCTGTTCTTCTACACCGACGGGGTAACCGAGGCACGCGGCGCCGACCTGTCGTTCTTCGATGACCGGCTGGCGGACGCGCTGGCGGCGGTCGCCGGGCGGAAGGCGACCGACGTGGTGCGCTACGTCCAGGACCTGGTCACCCAGTTCTCGGCCGGCGAGCTCAAGGACGACGTCACCATCCTCGCCGTCCGGGTCGAGTTACGGCTGCTCGTACACGTCCTCGACCACCTCGGTGGTGCCGGCCACCGGACGGCCCGACGTGGTGCGCGGGACCGTAAGCTCGTCCGGGTCCTCGATGAGGTCCTGGTCGAGCAGGGTCGGCCGGGTGGGCACGCCCGCCCCGAGCGCCTGGGTGCCCGGGTGGCGGGTGGGGTACGCGGTCTGCTCGACCCGGCCGGTGGGGTAGCTGCGGCGCACGACCCGCCGGCCGAGCCACCCGTAGGAGCGGCCGGGCAGCAGGATCCCGATCAGGCCGATGATCATCAGCACCCAGCCCGCGGTGTGCAGGTTAAAGACCGACGTGTTGGCGGTGACCGCAAAGGCGAGGATGGCGCCCACGCAGATCAGCGCGATCCCGGTTCCGTATTTCATCGAAAGTCCCTTCCTGGCGGGTCTCGGGCCGCCAGCGAGGTAGAGGGGTGGGCCTCCTGGGCGCAGGAGGGCGTCAGGCGGGGTCAGGCGGACTTCGCCAGCTCTTCCGGGCTGTCGAGCAGGCGGCTGCGCAGGTGGTTGAGCGCCCGGGTGAGCAGCCGGGACACGTGCATCTGGGAGATGCCGAGGCGGGCGCCGATCTCGGCCTGGGTCAGGTTGCCGTAGAAGCGCATGGTCAGGATGCGCTGCTCGCGCTCGGGCAGCTCGTCCCAGTGGGTCGACACCGCCTCCATGTCGATCGCCTGTTCCATCTCCGGGTCCTCGTCGCCGAGCACGTCGCTCAGCTGCGCCGGGTCGTCACGGTCGGACAGCGGCGCGTCCAGCGAGTAAGCGCTGAACACCAGGTCCGCCTGCCGTGCCTCGAGCAGGTCCTCGGGAGTGCAGCCGAGCCGCTCGAGCAGCTCTTCGTCGGTCGGGGCGCGGTTCAGCGTGGAGGTGAGCTGCTCGGTCGCCTTGCGCAGCTCAAGCAGCAGCTCCTGGGCGGCGCGGCGGACGTGCACCTGCCACCGCTTGTCGCGGAAGTGCCGCTTGATCTCGCCGCTGACGCAGGGCGCCGCGTAGGCCGACAGCCCGCTGCCGAACGTCGGGTCGTAGTTGTTGATGGCCTTCAGCAGGCCCACGTAGCCGACCTGCATCAGGTCCTCGACCGGCTCGGGGCTGCCGCGGTACTGCCGGACGCACCCGCGGACCAGCCGCTCGTAGCGCTCCACCAAGAGCTCGCAGATCAGCGAGCGCTCGTGGCTGTCCTTGGGCAGCGCGCGGAAGCGGAACAGCAGCTCGTCGTCGGAAAGCCCGGCCAGCTCGGCCAGCTCGGCGCGCGGGCCGAGCGCAGGTGCGGGGGAGGTTGCCTTCGTCATGGCCGTCGTCTCCGTGGGTCGGGAATACCGGACGCACCTGTTGTGCCCGCACAGAGACGGCTAAACGTAGTCTTGTGTGACCTCCGTCACATTGACCGGAGCGGGGCGGTCCCGGAGGCCGGGCCCCCCGAGTCGGGGTGCCCGGCCTCGGGGCGCGTTCACCGGGAGCTGGCTGAAGTTCGGGCAGAACGCCACCTGCCCGGTCTCGCGGCGGTGGAAGTCGGGGTCGGCCCCGTTGATCTTGACCGCCTCGTTCCAGGTGACCGACTGCAGCCCGTGCCCGGTCGGACATGGCCCACATGAGCGGCGGGCCGGAAGTTTCCTGGTCCGCGGCGGAATAGTCCGCCCTGCCGGGGGCAGCGGTTGGCTCGGCGACCGCTCCCTAAGAACACGATTTCCCCGGAGGGTGTCTGATGATGGAATACGCCACGGACTGGCGTGCGGCGGGTGCCTGCCTGGCCGCTGACCCCGACCTGTTCTTCCCGGTCGCCGCGGGCGGCCCGGCCGGCCAGGAGACCTCACGGGCACTGCGCATCTGCGACGGCTGCCCGGTCAAGCGGCAGTGCCTGGACTTCGCGATGCGGCACGGCGAGGCGAACGGCATCTGGGGCGGCACCACGCCGGAGGAGCGCATCCGCGTGCTGCGCGGGCGTAACCGCCGCCCGGGGCGGCGGACCTGGCGAGAGGCGCCGTCGGGGGTCATGGTTTCCTGACCGGCCGGTTCGCCGGCACCAGGATTCCTGACGGGCCGTCAGCCGGCTGAGGACGAGCCCGCGGCCCGGCCGCCCTGGCCGTAGGTGGCGATCACCCGGGCCGCGACCTCGGTCACCTTGACGTGCCGCCGCTGCGACTCCCGGCGCAGGTAGCGCAGCGCCTCGTCCGCGTCGCAGCCGAGCGCGTGCATCAAGATGCCCTTGGCCTGGTCGGTGACCGCGCGGGCGGCCACTGAGTCCTTGAGCTGGGTGGCGGTGCGCTGCGCCTGGCCGTAGGCCAGGTTGTTGGCGAACACGGTGCTGCCGAACCGGGCGAGCGTCTCCGCCATCGGCACCCCGTCGGCGTCGAGCGCACCCGGCCGCACCCCGAACAGCGCCAGCACCAGCGTGATCGACGCCGACTTGCGAACCAGGTGGATGGAGCTGCGCAGGCCGCGGCGCAGCGCCTCGGCCGCCCACCACGGCCACTGCGCGTCGTCGGCCAGCAGCTGCAGCGCGTCGCGGCAGCTGACCGGCCGTCCCTCGACTACCGCGGCGGTCAGCGGCCCGGGCCCGGTGCGCAGCTCGAGCTCGATCATCTCGGCCGGGTCGGGATGGCTGGCCGCCACCGCGGTCAGCTCGCCGCCGCGCCAGACGGTGGCGTGCGCCGCCGCGCAGCCGGGAACCTGCCTGACCGCGAGGTCGGCCAGCTTGCCGAGCGACCTGGCTTCCCCGTGGGACAGGCTGACCAGCTCGGTGGCCCCGAAGCCGAGGTCCTCGACCGTCATGCGGCCCTCCGTCCGGCCCTAGCCCGCGGGCGGCCGGACGGCATCCGCTAGGGCGCTGAGCTATTCCTTGCAGGGTACGCGGAGCAGCTTACGGTGTGCACCGGCACCGCGCCCCCGGCCGTGGCCGCCGCGGCCTGGCACGGGCGCACCGCCGTGTGCACCACCTGGGTGCTCAGGGTGAAGCACAGTGCCGCCAGCGCCGCCAGCGTGAGCAGCACCGCGACCGGCGCCGCGCGCCACCGCCGGGGCGGCCGGGCCGGCGGCGGCAGCTGCTCGACGCCGACCGCCGCCCCGCCGCCGCCGCCGTACAGCTTGTCGAACAGCGCGAACATCGACGCCAGCTGCGGCGTCTCCGCCGTCAGGTGCCGGTCGGCCGCGGCCAGCTGGCGCCGCTCGCGCTTCGTCGCCCAGTCGCCGGCCCGGGCCCGTCCAACCCGCCACGGCAGGCACCGGATGCGGATGGTTCGCAGCCGGGGGCGCCGGGCGGGGTCGCGGCCGGGGGCGGAGGGATCGCGAAGGCTCATGACTTGCTCTTCTCTGGCAGCTGTCACCACCCGGCCCACGGCGGCCCGGTGCTGACGGTCACCATCCGCGGGGTCGCGCGTACGCTGACCGCCATCGAGTACCCCGGCCGGCCCGCCCTACTCCTGCGCGATCAGATCTCACCGAACCGGGCGGCACCGGCCGCCGGGCCGCCCGGATGCGGGATGCGGTTACATGCTGGGGTGACCATGGACGAGCTGGGCCGGGCGGCGCCGCTGGCCAACCGCTACCTGGCGATGCGGCACGGGCAGAGCCAGGCGAACGTGCGCGGCATCATCGTCAGCAGCATCGACGCCGACCGGCGGGGCGACTTCGGGCTGTCCGCGCAGGGGCGTGAGCAGGTGCTCGCGGCGGCCCGCGGCCGCGGCCTGCCCGCGGACACGGTGATCTGCTCGTCGGACTTCGCCCGCGCACGGCAGACGGCGGAGATCGTGCGCGGCTGCCTGGGCGCGGCGGCGGTAGTGAACGCGCCCGCGCTGCGCGAGCGGTTCTTCGGCGACTTCGACGGCACCCCCGCCGCCAACTACGCCCAGGTGTGGGCGGCCGACGCGGCGGCCAGCACAGCGCAGGCGGGCGGCCCGGGCCACCGGGTGGAGCCGGCCCGGGGAGTCCTCGACCGGGCGGCCGGGCTGGTCGAGGAGCTGGAGCGGCGCTTCCGCGGCCGCGACATCCTGCTGGTGTCGCACGGGGACACGCTGCAGATCCTGCAGGCCGGGTTCGCGGGAGTCGACCCGGCCCGGCACCGCACCGTGCCGCACCTGGAGGTGGCGGAGATCCGCCCGCTGCGGCTGGCGGCCCGCCCGGGCCAGCTCTGGTAGCGCGGGCGAGCGAGCGCTCTCGCTCACCCGCGGGCTTCGGCCGCAGCCGGTTCATCCGAACGGGTGCGGCTGACCCAGGCGGGCGGGAGCCGCGGGCGGGGGCCGGGGGGGCACAATGCCCGCACGGCTCCCCGCCCGCGGTGCGCTCCGGACCCCGCTTGTCCAGAGCGCTCGGAGGAGCACCGGCCGTACGAGGGGCTTCGACCGGGGCTCAAGGACGTTTATGACGCACAGCAGCCAGGCGGTGATGACTCGATTTACATCGGGTCCCTCCCTCAGGTGGATCTGCCATGGAATCCGTACGGATATAACCGTACAATCTGTACGGTCATCACCGTACAGTAGCATCTATCATCAGTCAACGGCAGATCGTTCATCAGCCCACAAGGGTGTGCGGCGATCGGTGTTCGCAGGTGGCGGACGGGTTAAGTTGGTGAGTATGTCGGCGCAGGCGGCAGGCGGCGGACCAGAGGTGTCCTCCGGGGAAGCGGACGAGCCGGTGGCGGGCCCCGAAGCCACTCCCCTGCAGCGCCTGATCCAAGAGCGGCTGAAGGAACGGAAGTGGTCCTACGGCGAGGTAGCCCGCCGCGGCGGGCTGCCCCGGTCGACCGTTTACACCCTGGCCACCACGCGCAACCTGGTCCGGCCGCCGCGGCCGGCCACCATCGACGCGCTCGCCCGCGGCCTCGACGTGCCGGTGGCAGTGGTGCGCAGCGCCGCCGCCGAGTCGACCGGGCTGCACTACTACGACGAGGCGCCGTCCGGCCAGCGCCCGCCGGGCGACCACGAGCGGGACCTGCTGATCGCCAGCATCGACGAGCTGTCCCCGGAAGACCGCAGGCACGTGGCGGCGCTGGTCGAGTCGCTGCGCGGCAAGGCGTCGCACGAGGGCGCGGAGGGCTAGGCGCCGGCCGGCGCCTGGTCCGCGCCTGGTCCGCGCCTGCCCGCAGGGCAGGCCGGGCAGACGTTGCCGGTTACGGCACAAGCTCGTGACGAGCCCGTCACGAGCAGGCTGGAACAGGCTCACCACCGGGAAATACGGCTAGGCCCCTTCCCGCTGCGGGGAGGGGGCCTAGCCGTGCGCTAACGGCTAGTGGCAGGAGAGCTTGGGGTTGACGCCGATGTAGTTGAGCGGGCCGGCCAGGATCGTGACGACCACGGTGCCCGCGCTCGCGCAGCTCACCTTGTCGTTGAAATAGTTGCGCTGAGCTGCGGCGATAAGCCCGATGACGAGCCAAATCACCAGGATGACGGAGCCGATTCTCATGGGGGCCTCAACTTTCTTCGTTTGTCTCAGGGGAGGTTGTGTGCGGGTGCGGGTGATTCTGCGGGTGCGGGTGATTCTGCGAGGCGGAGAGATGCTGCCGGGGTGAGGGATGCTGCGGGGCGGTGCTGCGGGGCGGGGCGGTGCTGCGGGATGAGGGGATGCTGCCGGGGAGGGAGTAACAGGCAGGGTGGCGGCAAGACGGGCGGAGTGCGCCGGCCCGGGTCGGTAATGTGCGGCCAGCTGGCCGGGGCCGGGCTGAGTGAGCTTCATCGGGTGCCCTCCTCTGGAACCCTGCGCTAACCGCGCTTCTCTCGACTACCCGCGTGGGGAAGGAGAAACGCGGCCCGCGGAACTTGCCGCAGCTGCCCATTGCGGCACTGGAGCTGGGCGAACTCGCGTAAGCTGTTGGCGTGCCCGCCGGCCGTTGACGAGCGGCGGGGCCGGCGTCAGGCCGGCAGCGCGGCCCGCCGTCCGCAGGGCGGCCGCTGAGCTTGGGTCCGGAGACGTGGCCTGCCCCCTGTCTGTATGAAGTGGCGGTGGTTGTTCGTGCCCGATGAGAGTTTTCCCGTTACCTGGTCCGGCCGAACGGCCGTCGTCGGGGCGGTTAGGGAAGTTGACATCACCAACGCCGAGAGGCTGCGCGACACGCTGCTTTCCGCGCTCAATGCCAGCGCGCTCGGCCTCGTGGTGGACATGACCATGACCACGTTCCTCGACTCGGCCGGGGTCGCCGCCTTGGTGCGGGCGTCCCGGCGGGCCGCCGCCAGCGAGGCGACGGTGCGGCTGGCAGTGGCCGCGCCGCCGGTTCTGCGCGTGCTCAACCTGGTCGGCATCGACCAGCTGATCGAGGTGCACCCGAGCGTGACCGCCGCGCTGGCCTCGCTGCCCGACCATACCGGGCGCGGGCTGCCCGCCTGACCGGGCCGCTGGCCCCCGGACGCTGAGCGGGCAGCCGGCCTCAGGCCACCGTCATCGACAGCATGACCCGGGTGCCTCCGGGGCTGGTCGACACCGACACGTAGTCGGAGAGCTGCTGCAGCACCAGGCGGCGGAGTACCTCCGCCTCGTCCTGGCGCCCGGCCGACCGGGCGGCGCAGGCCACGCGGCGCACCAGCAGGCCGTCGCCCCGCGCCTCGCAGAACACCCGGCCGCCGGCCCGCCACAGTCGCACCCGGGCGGTGCACGGGCCCCAGGCGGTGGCGCAGGCCGACGCCTCGCTGACGGCGAGGACGAAGTCCGGCAGCCGGGTGGAGGCGACCCCGACCCGGGCGCAGAACGCCTGCGCGAACCGGCGCACGGCCGGGACGTCACCCTGACGGAACGCCCGCTCCGCTAGCCCGTGCGGCTCGGTCGGCGGTAGCCGGCCCTCGCTGGCCTGCCAGCCTTCACGTATCCGGGTATTCATCAGCCTCAGCCATCCTCAAAGGGTGCGGTGAGCCGGGGCGGCTCGCCGCTGACGCTGGTAACGATCGTGGCCGCCAGGTCACGAAGCTTGACGTTGGTGTTCTGGGACGCGGTGCGCAGCATCGCGAACGCCTTGTCCTGCGGGCAGCGCTCGGTGGCCATGATGACGCCGAGGGCCTGGTCGATGACCGCCCGGGACACGATCGACGACCGGAGCTGGTCGTTCTGGTCGGAGCAGGACGCCATCCGCAGGGCGAGGGTGAGCGCGCCCGCAGCGTGCCGGGCGAACTCGTCCGCGCGCGCGGCGTGCTCCGGGCCGAACGCGCCCGGCCGGCGCGCGTACAGCACTAGCGCCCCCACCATCTCGCCGTCGGACAACAGCGGCACCGCGTAGCAGGACCGGATGCCAAGCGACGCCGCCTGGCGGCAGAACCGCGTCCAGCGGTCATGCGTCGCCGTGTCGTGTACCCGGGCCGGCCGCGCGGTCCGCACCGCCTGCCGGGTCGGCCCCTCCCCCGTCTGGTCCTGCGCCTGGTCGGCCGCTGAGGCCAGTGGGTCGCTGCAGGCCGAGGCGGTGGCCGGCCGCCCCCGCTGCCGCAGGGCCATGCCGCAGGACATCGCGTCGTCTACAGTTCGCGCCGCCAGTACAGCGAGCTCGTGCAGGAACTGCTCGAGGCTGTCGGACTTGAGCAGGGCGTCCTGCAGCCCGGCTAGGTTCCCTTGCACGTCGCTGAACACAGTTTCACCACTACCCAGGACAGCCGAATGAAACAGGCATCAGGCGAGGTCAGCCGTTACCAGCCGGGCCGCCGCGGTGGCGATCGAGGCCATGTCGATGCCCGCCAGCTGCACCTGCTCAGCGGGGGTGGCGGAGCCCGGCATGGACCGCACGGCCAGCTTCCTGACCACCGGCAGCGGCTCCCCGCAGCCGGCCCGGGCGCTGTCGGCGGCGAGAGCCCCGAGCACCGCGTCGCCCAGCCCGCCTTCCGGCCAGTGGTCCTCGGCCGTCACGATCCGCCCGGTTTCCCTGGCGGCGGCGCGCAGCGTGGCCGCGTCGATCGGCTTGACCGAGTACGCGTCGATCACCCGGGCCGCGATGCCGTCCTCGGCCAGCAGGTCGGCCGCGGCCAGCGCCTCGGGGACGGTGATCCCGGCCGCGACCAGCGTCACCTCGTCGTCAGCGGAGGAGCGGAGCACGCGGCTGCCGCCGATCGCGAAGCGCTCGCGCGGCTGGTAGATCACCGGCGTCGCGGCGCGGCTGGTCCGCAGGTAGCTCACGCCGGGCAGGTCGGCCATGGCACCGGTGAGCCAGGCCGCCTGGTTCGCGTCGCACGGGCACAGGACCGTGCTGCCGTAGACCGCGCGCATCGCCGCGATGTCCTCCAGGGCCATCCGCGCCGGCCCGTCCTGGCCGGCCGAGATACCAGCGTGCGAGCCGGCCAGCCGAATGCTGGCCTGGCTCACCGCCGCCATCCGGATGAAGTCGTAGGCCCGGGCGAACGACGCCGCGAACGTGGCGGCGAACGGGACCCAGCCGCGCACCTGCATCCCGACGGCCGCGGCGAGCAGCTGCTGCTCGGCCGCCGGGCACTCGAAGAACCGCTCCTGGTGCGCCTGCGCGAAGAAGCCGGTGCGGACGGCGTCACCGCCCGCCCCGTCGAGGACCACCACGTCCGGCCGGGCATCGCCCAGCGCGGCCAGCGCCGCGCCGAAGCCGGTGCCGGTCGACTCCATCGAGCCGGGCTGGTACGCCGGCGGCCGCCAGCGCACCGACCGCGGCGTTCCCGACCGCGGCGTTCCCGACCGCGACAGCTCCGACCAGGGGTCCGCCGACCAGGGATCGCCCGACCAGCTGACCGCCTCCCACCATTCCTCGGACCACTGGTCGTCCGACCAGCGGTCCTCCGACCACGGGATAACCGGCCGCGAGCGCCGGGCGAGCGGCAGCGGAACCGGCGGCGCCACCTGAACCCGCAGGTGACGGATGCCGTCGAGCTCGCGGACAGCCTCGGCTGGATCCGGCCCCGGCCGGCCCGGTGCCCCGTCCCGGTCCGCCACGGTGCCCCGGTCCGCCACGGCGGTGAGGCCGCCGCCGGCGTGCGTCCGGGCCAGGATCACCGTCGGCGCGCCCGGGTGGGCGGCGGCGGCGCTGAGCGCCCGGTCGATCTCTTCGATGTCGTGCCCGTCGATCTGCTCGGTGCGCCAGCCAAACGCCTCGAACCGGGCGGCGTAGGCGGCCGTGTTCCAGCCGGGCCGGTCCGCCCCGCGCTGGCCGGACCGGGACACGTCGACCAGCAGCGTGAGGTTGTCCAGGCCCGAGCCGGCCGCCTGCCCGGCCGCCTCCCACATCGATCCCTCGGCCAGCTCGCTGTCGCCGCACAGCACCCACACCCGGTACGGCAGCTTGTCCAGGCTCTTGCCCGCCATGGCCATGCCCGTTCCGATCGGCAGGCCCTGGCCAAGCGAGCCGGCGGCGACGTCCACCCATGGCAGCCGCGGGGTCGGGTGGCCCTCAAGCGGGCTTTGCAGCTGCCGGAAGGAGAGCAGCTCCCGCTCGCTGATCGCGTCGGCTGCCCGCAGCATGGCGTAGTAGAGCGGGGCCGCCTCGCCCTTGGCGAAGATCAGGTGATCGTTACCGGGGGCGTCCGGGTCGCCGAAGTCATAGTGCAGGTGGCGGGACAGCAGGACGGCCATCAGGTCGGCCGCCGACAACGCCGCGGACGGGGCCCCAGATGACCCGGCGGGCCCTGATTGCCCAGCCGCGCAGCACCGCGCCGCGTCAGCTCTCAGCTGCTGCGCGATCTCCGGCAGCGGCTGGGTGACGTCTTGCTCGGGCAGGTACGCCGCCGTCATCAGGTGACTCCCTCCAGTCCGGGCCCCGCGCTGACTTCCGGGTCTGGCTACTGCGCTGCCCTTGAGCTGTTCGCTTACACCCATCGGGGTGGGTTATCCCTTTCCCGATGGGTAGCCGCCGGGAAACAGCAAGGTAGGGGAGGCAGCAATGTCGGTAGTGCTGATCTGGGTCATCGGCCGGGCAACAGACAGACGGACCGGTAGGCGGCCAGCTAGCCGCTAGACGTGAACTGTCCCGGGCCGCGCGGTGCGGCCCGGGACGTGTGCTTGCCTGGCTAAGACTAGTCAGCTGTTGGCCTGCGCCTGGCTGACCGCCGCCAACGGCGAGTCGGCCTCGGTGGTGACGGCGATGTCGCCGAGCGACACGATGCCGACCACCTGACCATGGCTGATCACCGGCAGGCGGCGCACGGCGTGCTCCTGCATCAGCTGCTCGGCCTGCGCCACCTCGGCGTCGGCGGCCACGCCGACCAGGTCGCCGCTGCACAGCGGGCCGACCGGGGCGTCGGGCCCGGCGCCGTCGGCCAGGCCGCGGATCACCAGGTCGCGGTCGGTCACCACGCCCGACAGGGCGCCGTCGCTGACCACCAGGACGGCGCCGACCTGCGTGTCCCGCATGATCCGGGCGGTCTCGCCGATCGTCTGGCCGTAGTAGACGCCGACCGGTGCCGGGGTCATGATGTCGCGTACCTGGCCCCCCTGTGCCGGGATCCGGGCCGCCCCCGGTTCCGCCGGGCTGGTCTGCTGGCCGGCATCGGGGGGCGTAACGCTGCGGTTCGTCTCGTCCATGACGTCCTCCTTGCTTCGGCTGTTTCCCCCTCGCTACCGGCCAGCTTGCGGGCTAAACAACCGCGCCACCGGTTCCGCCGCCAGGTGGCCCGGGATGGTTGGCGCGGGAGGCCGGGGTGCGGGGGGCCGGGGTGCGGGGTGCGGCTGGGGCTAGCGGAGGACGCCGCGGCGACGGCCGTAGGTGGAGCGGCGGCGGCGGCCACCGGTGACGTAGCGGCGGCTGCGCGGGTGGGTGACCACGGCAATGAGCACCGCCGCGACCACCACCGAGACGATGAAGGTGATGATGAGGTGGCCGGCCCCGAGGACCGCGGCGGTGACGAACCCGCCGATCAGCGCGCCGACGATGCCGAACAGCAGCGTCAGCAGGATGCCGATGCGCTGCCGGCCGGGCACCAGCAGGTGACCAAGCGCGCCGATCACCAGACCGATGATCAGCCACGTGATAATGGCAGAAATTGTCATGGCCCCCCGCTACCCGCGGCCAAGGAGTTCATTCTCGAATTGGGTGAGCGGAGCGAGGAAACGCCACCGTTCGCGGCAAAGCAGGGCGGCCCGCCCGGGATGACCGGGCGGGCCGCCGCGACCGGCAGCGGCGGATAGCTTGCCTTGCGGGCTGCTTATTGAATGTCGTTATCCGGTATTAGGAGACGGGCTTGAGGTGCAGGAGTACCACCTCGTCGCTTCCGGTGCTCGGGCTGTTGTTGGTGCCCGAAGGCTGACCGCTGTCGTAGGGGTTGTCCTGGGTCGGCCAGCCGGTGAAGTGCTGCGAGTTGTACTCGAACCAGTCGGCCGCGGTGGTGGTCGGGATGACCGGCAGGTTCTGCGCCACGTACTTCTCGATCGGCGCTAGGTCGGCCTTCTGCTGCGCGACGGTCTGGTCGCCGTTCAGCTTGGCCAGCTCGGCGTCGATGGTCGGGTTCTTGAGGTGCTCGTAGTCGCCGGAGCCGCTGGAGATCAGGGCGTCGTCGAGCCAGGTGTCGTACAGCGGGAAGGGAGTGATGCCCTGGTTGCTCCAGTGGATCGCGAGCTGGAAGTTGCCGCTGGCCATGTCGGCGTTCCACGCGTTCACGGTGATGCCGCTGAAGGTGGCGTTGATGCCGGCCGACTTCAGGGCCTGGGCGACCAGCGCGCCGGACTGCGCGTAGTCGGTGTAGGAGGCCGGGTCGACGATGGTGAGCGCGACCTCCTTGCCGCTCAGCGCGTAGTAGCCGGCGCTGTCCTTCTTGTAGCCGGCCCGCTCCAGGACCTGCGCGGCCTGGGCGGCGCTGCCGCTGGCGGGCACGGTCATCCCGGCCACCTCGTCAGCCAGCCACGGCTGGAAGGTCGGCAGCGTGATGCCGGAGGCGTTGGTCAGCGGCGCCTCGAGGCCGGACTCGCCCTCGGAGCCGATGACCGTGCGGTTGATCGCCACGTCGATCGCCTGCCGGACCGCCAGCTGGTTGGTCGGCCAGCTGCTCAGGCTGGGCCACAGCGCGTTGGATGAGCCGGCCGCCTCCCAGAAGTGGTGGTGGGCCGGGTCCTTGGCCACGAAGTCCTGCTGCAGGTCGGGGATGTAGTTCCCGGTCCAGTCGATCTGCCCGGAGAACAGCGCGCTCAGCGCCCCGGTGTTAGAGGTGTAGACCGGGAAGTACACCCGGCCGACCGGGACGCTCTGCCAGTAGTCCGGGTTCCTGGTCATGGTGAAGCCCTCGGGGGTGAAGCTGCCGAGGACATAGGGGCCGGTGCCGACCGGCTTGGGGTCGGTGAAGGTGGCCGGGTCGCTGATGCCGGCCCAGACGTGCTGCGGCAGGATCGCCTGGCCGGCGATCTGCTCCAGCTTCATGAACTGCGGGCCAGGGAAGTTCACCGTCACCGTGTCACCGGACGTGGACACGCTGGTGACCTGCAGGCCGCCGCTGTTGATGTCCTGGGTGCCGGCGCTGTGCGCCTTGACGTAGTTGAAGGTGAACGCCACGTCGGCCGGGGTGAAGGCCTGGCCGTCGTTCCACTTCACGCCCTGGCGGATCGTGAAGGTGATCGACTTGCCGCCGTTGCCCCAGCTGTACTTGGTAGCCAGCCACGGGTAGGAGACGGTCGGGTTGGCCAGGTCGAACTGGATGAGCGGCTCGTAGACCAGGCCGGTGGCGCCCATCCCCTGGGGGGCGGCGGTGGGCTGGAAGGGGTTGAAGTCGTCGGTGATGCTGTTCTCCGGCGAGCTCTCCATCACCAGCTCGGCGTTGCTGTTGCCAGACGACCCGCCGGTGCCGGTCGACGACGTGCCGCCGCCGGAGGCGCCGGCTGAGCTCGACCCGCCCGAGGAGCAGGCCGCCAGGCCGACGGCAAGCAGGCCGGCCGCGGTCAGCGCCAGCGTTCTCTTGCGAGTGGTTCTCCTGATAGTCAACTCTGACCTTCCCTCTCGAGGTTAATGATTGATTGGAGGGCTTCTTCGGCATCGCGGTCCCGGTCAGGCCCGGTTCAGCGGGGGCTGGCGACCGGGGGCGGCACCGCTGCGTCCAGCCGCCAGCAGGCGGCCGCGCGGGCGGGTGACAGCGGTTGCAGGGCGGGGTTCTCCCGCCGGCACTTGTCGTCGGCGAGCGGGCAGCGGCTGCTGAACGGGCAGCCGGCCGGGGCCGGGCCGACGTTCCCGGCCCGGGACTGGCTGGCCCGGGACTGGCTGGCCCGGGACTGGCTGGCACTGCCCCCCTTGAGCGCGCTGCCCAGGTTGTCCGGGTCGGGGGCGGAGGCGATGAGCAGCTGGGTGTAGGGGTGGGCCGGGCGCTGGGTGACCTCCTCGGCCGGCCCGCGCTCGACGAGCTGGCCGCCGTACATCACCAGCACCTCGTCCGCGAAGTAGCGGGCGGACGCGATGTCGTGGGTGATGTAGAGCAGCGCCAGCGACAGCCGGGCGCGCAGGTCGTCGAGCAGGTTGAGCATCTCAAGCCGGATCGACACGTCGAGCATGGACACCGGCTCGTCGGCCAGCAGCACCGCCGGCTGCGCGGCGAGGGCGCGGGCGAACGAGACACGCTGCCGCTGGCCGCCGGACAGCTCGTGCGGGTACTTCGCCAGGTACTGACCAGCCGGAGTCAGCCTGACCTGCTCGAGCAGCGCGGTGACGGCGGCACGCACGTCCCGCACCCCGGCCTGGTGCAGCTTCACCGGGCGGCTGAGCTGGTAGCCGACCGTGTGCACCGGGTTGAGCGAGCTGAACGGGTCCTGGAAGACGTACTGCACGGTGGCCTTGTAGCGGCGGAAGGCGCGGCCGCGGCGCACGTCGGCGGGCTTGCCCCGCAGCATGACCTGCCCGCTGGTAGGCCGCTCCTGCCCGGCCAGCAGCTTGGCCACGGTCGACTTGCCGGACCCGCTCTCCCCCACCAGGGCGACCACCGCGCCCTGGTACAGGCCGAAGGAGACGTTCCGCACCGCCTGCAGCGACGCGCCCCGGCCGAGCTGGAACACCTTGTTGAGCGCGACCGCCTCCATGATCAGCGGGCCGCGGGCGGCGGCGGCCGAGGTGACCGCGGCGGGCTCGCCGACCTGCTCGGCGTCGGCGTTGACGGCGGGCGCGGCCGAGGCGTCCGCGGCCGGCTCGCCGGTCACCGGCAGGCCGCTCGCCGGCAGCCCGCCCACGATCGGCTCGCTCACGACAGCACCCCTTCCTGGCTGACCTGCGTTGCCACGATCGGGCAGGCGGTGAGGTGGCTCACTGGGCCGGGCGGCAGGCCGCTCGTCACCGGGGCGAGCGACATGTCCAGCTCCCCGCAGGCGGCCACCGCGTGCCCGCAGCGGGGGATGAACGGGCAGCCGGGTCCCGGGTCGCGCAGGTCGGGCGGCGAGCCGGGGATGCCGGCCAGCTCCCGGCGCGGGCCGCTCAGCGACGGGAACGAGTTGAGCAGCCCCCGGGTGTAGGGGTGGGCGGGCTCGCGCATGATCGCCTGCGCGCTGCCGGTCTCGAGCAGCCGCCCCGCGTACATCACCGCGATCCGGTCAGCCAGCTCAAGGAGCAGCGACAGGTCGTGGGTGATGAACAAGACGGCGAACCCGAGGGTTTCCTTCAGCTCCACGATCTGCGCCAGGATGTCGCGCTGCACCACCACGTCGAGCGCGGTGGTCGGCTCGTCCATGATGACCACCTCGGGGTCGGCCGCCAGCGCCATCGCTATCATCACCCGCTGCCGCATGCCGCCGGACAGCTCGTGCGGGTAGGAGCGGAGCCGGCCGCGCGGTATGCCGACCAGGTCCAGCAGCGTCGCCGCCTTCTCCCTGGCCTGCCCGCGCGACAGCGGCAGGTGCGCGCGGATCGCGTCGAGCAGCTGGTCCTGCACCCGCAGCACCGGGTTGAGCGCGTTCATCGCGCTCTGGAAGACGATCGAGATCTCCCGCCAGCGCATCTGGTGCAGTTCCCGGTGGCTCATTGTCAGCAGGTCGACCGGGTCGCCGCCGGCGGTGACCCGGCGGCCGCCGTAGCGCACGCTGCCGCCGGTGACCACGGCCGGCGGGCGCAGCAGCCGGGTGGCGCCGTAGGCGAGGGTGGACTTGCCCGAGCCGCTCTCGCCGCACAGGCCGACCACCTCGCCCGCGTTCAGCGTCAGGCTGACGTGCTTCACCGCGCGGACGTCGCCGCCGGGCGCGCGGTAGGCGACCGACAGGCCGCTGATGTCGAGGACGGGGCTCATCGGAGCTCACCTCCGGCTGGCGTGGTCTCGTCAAGCAGCGAGCCGCGGGAGAAGGAGTGCAGGAACCCGCCGAGCCGGCCGCGGCTTGCGGTGAGCTGCGCGAGCACCGGGGTCGGGTCGGTCGGCCAGACCCGGCGGCCGGCGATCCTGGCCGCCCCGCGGGTGGCCCGCAGCCGCGGGCTGCCGAGCTCGTCGATGCCGGTGTTCAGCAGCACCAGGGAGGTGCCGATGAGCGCCACCGCGACACCCGGCGGCACGAACCACCACCAGGCGCCGAGCTGCAGCGCCTGCTGGCCCTGGGCCCAGTACAAGATGGTGCCGAGGGACCAGCTGTTCAGGTCGGTCAGGCCGACGAAGGCGAGCGCGACCGAGGCGCCGATCGCGTAAAGCACCGTGTTGACGAAGCTGGCGGCGATGAGGCTGACCTCGTTGGGGATGATGTCGAAGGCGATGATCCGCCAGCCGCGCTCGCCGGACTCGCGGGCGGCGGCGATGAAGTCGCGGTTGCGGATCATCAGCGTCTGCGCGCGCACCACCCGCGCCCCCCACGGCCAGCCGAGCACGCTCAGCACGATGATGGTGGGCAGCTGCCCCCGCTGCGGCAGGTAGCCGAGCAGCAGGATCAGCAGCGGCAGCGCCGGGATCACCAGGAACACGTTGCTGACAAGCGACAGGAACTCGTCCCAGAAGCCGCCGAGGAAGGCCGAGGTGACCCCGACCAGCACCGCCGCCGCGGTGGCGATCACCCCGACCAGTAGCGCCAGCTCGATCGTCAGCCGGATGCCGACCAGCAGCTGGGACAGCACGTCCTGGCCGGTCTGGGTGGTGCCGAGCAGGTGCTGGGCCGACGGCCGGGCCATCAGCAGGCTGGGGTCCGGGTTGGCGTAGGACGGGTCGTACGGCATCACCTGCGGGCCGATAACCGCGGCGAGCAGGAACAGGCCGAACAGCACCGCGCCGACCTTGGCCTTGGCCTTGGCCGGCAGGTTGCGCCAGACGCGGCCGGGCGCGCTCATCAGGCCTCCTCGCTGGCGCTCGTCGGCCGCATTCGCGGGCGCGCTGTGCTTACTGACTCGCTCGCAAGCTCGCTCATCGGTGCACCTCCCTGGCCCGCACCCGCGGGTCGAAGAAAACGATGACCATGTCCACGATCAGGTTGGCGAGCAGCACGGTGAACGTGATGACCAGGAAGATCGCCTGCATCAGGGGGAAGTCGTCGGAGGAGACGGCGTTCAGCAGCAGCAGGCCGATGCCCGGGTAGGCGAACACGATCTCCATCACCAGCGCGCCGGAGACCACGAAGCCGATCGCCAGGCCGAAGCCCTGCAGCTGGGGCAGCAGCGCGTTGCGGGCCGCGTAGGTGTAGATCACCCGGCGGGCCGGCAGGCCCTTGGCCTGCGCGGCCACCACGTAGTCCTCACCGATGGTGGTGATCATGACGTTGCGCATCTGCAGCATCCAGCCCGCGATCGAGGTGATGACGATGGTGAACGCGGGCAGGACGGCGTGCTGCAGCGCGCTGCCGATGAACGGCAGGTTCCAGCCGGGCGTGGTGGTCCGCCCGTCGTAGCCCGTGCCGGTGGGCAGCCAGTGCAGCTCGATGCCGACCACGTCGACCAGCACCAGGGCGAGGAAGAAGTATGGCACCGCCTGCAGGAACATCAGCCCCGGGAGTGAGCGGTCGAGCCAGCCGCCGTGCCGCCAGCCGGCCAGGATGCCGAGCCCGGTGCCGAGCAGGAAGGCGATCACGGTGGACACCCCGACCAGCACCAGCGTCCACGGGATGGTCTGCCCGAGCAGGCTGGACACCGGGGTCGGGAACTGCGCCACGTCGGTGCCGAAGTTGAAGGTGAACACGTGCCCCAGGTACGTCACGTACTGGGACCACAGCGAGCCCTGCTGGCCGCCGCCGAGCATCAGCTCGAGCGCCTTGATCGCGTCCGGGGTCAGCGTGGGGTACTTGGCCACGATGGACTGGACCGGGTTGCCCGGCATGGCGCGCGGTATGAAGAAGTTGGCGGTGATCGCCACCCACGCCGCCACCGCGTAGAAGGCCAGGCGGCGGAGTATGAACGGCATGCCTTCCACCTACCTTTCTGTGTTCTAGTGGCCGGCCCCGGCCGGGCCGGGTGGGGAGACCGGCGCCGCATCGGGGCCCGGAGCGGGCAGCTCAGCGGTGGTTGCCGCCTGTCGGCGGGTTATGGTCGCGACCGGGTGCCTGGTCACCGTCCCCGGCGGGCAGCCGCAGCTGGACCGCAGCACCAGCTCGGCCGGCAGCAGCTCCACCCGCGGGCGGGCGGCCGGGTTGGCGATCAGCTCGATCAGCCGGTCGCAGCCGCGCTCGCCGACCTTCCGCATCGGCTGGTGCACCGTGGTCAGCGGCGGCTCGGCCAGGCTGGCGGGGAAGATGTCGTCGAAGCCGACCACCGCCACGTCCTGCGGCACGCGCACGCCGTGGGCGGCGAAGGCGCGCACCAGGCCGATCGCCATCTGGTCGTTGGCGCAGACGATCGCGTCGGGCAGCGGCCGGCCGGCCGCGCGGGTGTCGGCCAGCAGCCACAGCGCCGCCTCCTGGCCGCTGTGCGCGGTGAACCGGCCGCGGAAGGTGCCGGTCAGCTCGGCCGGCGGGTGCGCGTCGATGACCGCCTGCATCGCCAGCCGCCGGGCGGCCGCGTCGGGCGCGGTGGCCGGGCCGTCCACGTGGAACAGGCGGCGCCGGCCGTGCGCCAGCAGCAGGTGCTCCGTCAGCGCGTGCGCGCCCGACCAGTTGTCGCAGGACACCACGTCGACGTCGCGCTGCGCGGTATCGCCCGCGACGACCACCACCGGGACCCGCCGGGCGAGCCGCGCCAGCACCGGCGCAGGGACCACGCCCTCGCCGATCAGCAGGCCGTCCACCTTGCCGGACAGGGCGAGCAGCCGGGCAGCGACCGGGCCGTCGGCGGGCAGCGTGGTCCCGCTGTTCTCGTCTTCGCGCAGGAAGGTGATCAGCAGCGACCAGGCGTGCTCCCTGATACGCGCCTCTACCCCGCGCATCACCTCGTCGTAGAAGAGCAGGCTCATCGACTCGATGTCGTACTGGTTCGGCTTCAGGCCGGTGTGCTCCACGCAGACCAGGCCGATGACGTCCTTGCGGCTGCGGGCGAGCGACTGGGCGGCGCCGTCGGGCACGTAGCCAAGCTCCTCGATCGCCGCCTGCACCCGGGCCCGGGTGGTCTCCCGCACCGGCTCCTTGCCGTGCAGCACGCGGGAGACGGTGGCGATCGACACCCCCGCCCGGCGAGCGACGTCATAGAGCGTAACCACGCTGTTACCTGCCCTAAATGCAATCGTTTACAAGGCCCGATGTAAGCGCTTACGCTAAACCGCACAGATGGTCGGGTCAAGGAGAAAATATGACCTACGTCACGTCGCCGGGCGAATCGCTCGCTTTCCCCCCAAGCTTCACCTGGGGCGCGGCGACGGCCGCCTACCAGATCGAGGGCGCAACCGGCGCCGACGGTCGGGGCCCCTCGGTCTGGGACACCTTCGCCCGCACGCCGGGCAAGGTGCGCGGCGGCGACACCGGTGACATCGCCTGCGACTCCTACCACCGCTACGCCGAGGACGCCGACCTGCTGCGGTCGCTCGGCCTGCGCGCCTACCGGTTCTCGGTCTCCTGGCCGCGCGTGTTCCCCGCTGGCGGCGGTCAGCTCAACCAGGCCGGGCTCGACTACTACAAGCGGCTGCTCGACGCCCTGAACGAGCGCGGCATCACCCCCGCCGCGACGCTGTTCCACTGGGACCTGCCGCAGGCGCTGCAGGACCGCGGCGGCTGGGCCGCGCGGGACACCGCGTTCCGGTTCGCCGACTACGCCGCGGCGGTGGCGGGCGCGCTCGGCGACCGGGTCCCCCGGTGGATCACGCTGAACGAGCCGCTGGTGGTGGCGCACAACGGGCACCGCATCGGGGTGCACGCGCCCGGGCTGGCCGACAACGCGGTCGCCGCCTCGGTCACCCACCACCTGCTGCTCGGCCACGGCCTCGGCAGCGCCGCGGTGCGGGCGGCCGCGAGCGGGGCCGACGTCGGGATCACCCTCAACCTCACCCCGGTGCGGGTCACCGCCGCCGACGGCACTCGCTTGCACGGCATGGGCGAGGTGCTCGAGCGGGCCCGGCGGGTCGCCGACGCGGTCTGCAACGGGATCTTCCTCGAGCCGCTGCTGTCCGGCCGCTACCCCGAGCACGCGCCACCCGTCATCCTGCCGCCGGCCGGGCTGGTGCGGGACGGCGACATGACGACGATCGCAGCGCCGCTCGACTTCCTCGGGGTGAACTACTACCAGCCGGAGCACCTGCGCGCGGGCGACCCCGACAACCTGCGCCGGGGCGAGGACCGGCCGATGCCAGGCATCGAGGGCGGCGTGGTGCGCTACCGCCCGGACGGCATGGAGCAGACCCCGATGGGCTGGCTGATCGACCCCGACGGGCTCTACGAGCTGCTGCTGCGGCTGTCGGCCGACGCACCCGGGCTGCCGCTGTACATCACCGAGAACGGCTGCGCGGCCGAGGACTACGTCAACCCGGACGGCCAGGTCAACGACCTCGAGCGGATCAAGTTCCTGCACCTCCACCTGGCCGCGGCGGCGCGAGCGGCCCGGGACGGCGCCTCCCTGGCCGGGTACTACGTCTGGTCGCTACTCGACAACTTCGAGTGGGCCTACGGGTACCAGAAGCGGTTCGGCATCGTCTACGTGGACTTCGCCACCCAGCAGCGGATCCCCAAGGCCAGCGCCTCCTTCTTCGCCCGGGTGGCCCGGGACAACCGCGTCCCCGCGCTGCCCGCCGCCTGGCCGGTGTGAGGGCGGCGGGGCCGCCGGGACCGGGACGACGGGGGTGGCTGCGCGGGCCGGGACGGCGGGGGTGGTGCAGGTGTCACGTGAGCTGGGGTGGCGGGGTGGTGCGGGTGGGATGCATGGTCACGGACCGGGGCTTTTGTCGCGCAGGATGCGGTCCAGGGCCGCGGCCACCTCGGCCGCCAGGGTGGAATCGGAGCCGGATGGGGCGGGTGCGCTGGGAGGGGCGGGTGTGGTTGGAGGGGCAGGGGGGTTGCCGGCTGGGTCGGCCGCGAGCACGTCCCTGGTCAGCTGACAGCCGAGGCACTCCACCTGGTCGAGGCGCTTCACCAGGCGGGTGCCGCCGCAGCCCGGGCAGCGGGTCAGCGCGGGCTGAGCCGACGGGTAACAGTCCGGGCAGATGAGGACTTGGTGCTCCCCCGCTGGCGGCTGGGCGACCACGCCCTGATGCCAGGAACTCGGCTTCCCTGGCGCCGGGTCGCCCTGCCGGGCGCCGCACCGGTAGCACGGCATCGCGCCACCCCTTCACGCCTCGCGTCAGCCCGCTCAAGGCCGGCCGCAGGCCGGATTGCTTGCGCCTTTCGCCGAAGGCGGGTCGCGGAGGCAGCGGCGGCGGGGAGATTTCCGCGCGCCCTTCCGAAGGACGAGGCGCGAGAAATCTCCGCCCGCCGCTCACCTCGCGCTCAGGCCAGCGCGGCCAGGGCCTTCTGGTAGTCGGCGATGTCGCGGGCCTGCGGGATCGGGTTGACCACCGACCAGCGGACGACGCCGGCCTTGTCGATGACGAACGTGCCGCGCACCGCCAGGCCCTTGGCCTCGTCGAACACGCCGTACTCGCGCGCCACCGCGCCGTGCGGCCAGAAGTCGGCCAGCAGGGAGAACTGGAAGTGCTCGGCGTCCGCCCAGGCGCGGTGGGTGAACAGCGAGTCGACCGACACCGTCAGTAGCGCCGCGTCGCCGGAGTCGACCTCGGGGAACTCCTCGCGCAGGGCGCACAACTCGCCGCTGCAGACCGGGCTGAACGCCAGCGGGTAGAACACCAGCACCACGTTCTTCGACCCGCGGAAGCTGGACAGCTTCACCGGGGTCCCGTGCTGGTCGGGGAGCTCGAAGTCCGGGGCTTCGTCCCCGATCTCAACTGCCATGCTGCATCCCTTGGGTCGATCCGTCCTGGGTCACGGTCCGCGCCGGGGCAGGGCCCCCGCGCGTACCACCGCCAGCCTAATGGGCCACGGCGCCCGGGGCAGAGCCAGTGGCCCCCGTTCGGGATCGTCGCGGCAGGAAAAGCGCGCCTGCGGCGCGGCGCTTACCTGCGCGCCTTCGGCGCGACCAGCCGCGAGCCGGACCAGTCCCGGGCAGCGCTGACGCTGGAGGTCTGGGCGAGCCCGGCGGTTGGGGCCGCCTCGCCGATGTCACTTGGCTCCACGTGTCCCGGTCTGCCCGCCTTGGGGGTGAGGAGCCAGATGTACCCCCCGTCGCCCAGTGGTGCGAGGGCGTCGACCAGGGCGTCCACCAGGTCGCCGTCGTCCTCCCTGAACCACATCAGCACCACGTCGACAACGTCGTCGTAGTCCTCATCGACAAGCTCGATACCATCGACAGCCGTGATCGCCTGGCGCAGCTGCTCATCGCAATCGGTGTCATAGCCGAGTTCCTGTACCACCTGGCCCGGTTTGATGCCGAGCCGCTCGGCCTGGCCGCGTTCATCCTGCGCCTGGCGCGCGGTCGCGCTCACTGACGTTCCTCCCGAATCCTTCCCCGCGCCCCCCGGTCGCTTTACGATGCGTCAGTGGCCGCGTCAGTACTTCTTGTTGGGACAGTTCACACTCAGTCGGGCCCGCGCGCAAGTGGCAATCTGCCTGGCGCGGGAAACCGCTCCCTTTTGTTGACCTTATGCGAAGCGCGAATCGCCGTCACCGCGCGGCGCGCTTGTACGTACGGTAACCGGTAGGGTCACTTTCCGCGACACCGGCCGGTCATCGCCGCCCGGCGCGGCGGCTACCGGGCGCTGCGGCGGCGCCCGGGCGCGGGCCGGCCAGTCACGTCACCGGGCCCGACCAGTTACCGTTTGGTAGAGATGAAAATCAGGCCAAGACGTACGACGATTGACCTGAACGAGCTCAGGTGAACTACCCGCGGCAAACAGCCGCCAAATGCGGAAGGCGAGGCTACCGGCGTGGCTTCCGGACGTCAGCGTTACTCGATCATCAGCGACGGGCTGCCCACGCAGCTGCCGGACATCGACCCGGAGGAGACACGGGAGTGGGTCGACTCGTTTGACTCGGTCACGCGGACCCGCGGCCGTGGGCGTGCCCGCTACCTGATGCTGCGGCTCCTTGAACGGGCACGCGAGCAGCAGGTCGGGGTCCCCGCCCTGCGCTCCACCGACTACATCAACACGATCCCGCCGGAGCGGGAGCCGTGGTTCCCCGGCGACGAGTACGTCGAACGGCGTATCCGCGCCTATATCCGGTGGAACGCCGCGATCATGGTGTCGCGGGCGAACCGGCCGGGCGGGGCGGGCGTCGGCGGGCACATCGCCACCTACGCGTCGGCCGCCTCGCTGTACGAGGTGGGCTTCAACCACTTCTTCCGCGGCAAGGATCACGGGGAATCCGGCGACCAGGTCTTCTTCCAGGGACACGCCGCGCCGGGCATCTACGCGCGGGCGTTCCTCGAGGGACGGCTGTCCGAGACCCAGCTGGACGGGTTCCGCCAGGAGAAGTCGCACCGCGGCGGCGGGCTGCCCTCGTACCCGCACCCGCGGCTGATGCCCGACTTCTGGGAGTTCCCCACCGTCTCCATGGGCCTTGGCCCGATCGACGCCATCTACCAGGCGCGGTTCAACCAGTACCTGCTCGCCCGCGAGCTGCACGACACCTCGCGGTCGCACGTGTGGGCGTTCCTCGGCGACGGCGAGATGGACGAGCCGGAGGCGCTGGGCGCGATCGGGCTCGCGGCCCGCGAGGAACTGGACAACCTCACCTTCGTCATCAACTGCAACCTGCAGCGGCTGGACGGGCCCGTCCGCGGCAACGGCAAGATCATCCAGGAGCTTGAGGCGTACTTCCGCGGCGCCGGCTGGAACGTCATCAAGGTCATCTGGGGCCGCGACTGGGACCCGCTGCTCGCCCGCGACACCGACGGCGTGCTCGTCAACGCGATGAACACCACCCCCGACGGCCAGTTCCAGACCTACAGCGTCGAGTCGGGCGGGTACATCCGCGAGCACTTCTTCGGCTCCGACCCCCGGCTGCGCAAGATGGTGGAGGACCTGTCCGACGACCAGATCCGCGGGCTGTCCCGCGGCGGTCACGACTACCGCAAGGTGTACGCCGCGTTCAAGGCCGCCCGCGAGCACGTCGGCCAGCCGACGGTGATCCTCACCCACACCATCAAGGGCTGGACGCTGGGCAAGGACTTCGAGGCGCGCAACGCCACCCACCAGATGAAGAAGCTCACCGTGGCCGAGCTGAAGGAGTTCCGCGACCGGCTCTACCTGCCGATCTCGGACGAGGCCCTCGAGGCGGAGCTGCCGCCGTACTACCACCCGGGCCCCGACTCCGACGAGATCACCTACATGAAGGAGCGGCGCGCCGCCCTCGGCGGCGCGCTCCCCCGCCGGGTGGTGCGGGCCAAGCCGCTGCCGCAGCCGCCGGCCTCGGTCTTCGACGAGTACCAGCGCGGCTCGGGCAAGCAGTCGGTCGCCACCACCATGGCCTTCGTCCGCATCTTGAAGGACCTGATGAAGGACCCGGTGATCGGCGAGCGGTTCGTGCCGATCATCCCGGACGAGGCGCGCACGTTCGGGATGGACTCGCTGTTCCCGACCGCGAAGATCTACTCACCGTTCGGCCAGACCTACGAGGCGGTCGACCGCAACCTGATGCTGTCCTACAAGGAGTCGACCAGCGGGCAGCTGCTGCACGAGGGCATCTCCGAGGCGGGCGCGATGGGCTCGGTGATCGCGGCCGGCAGCGCCTACGCCACCCACGGCACGCACATGATCCCGGTCTACGTGTTCTACTCGATGTTCGGCTGGCAGCGGACCGGCGACCAGATGTGGGCGTTCGGCGACCAGCTCGGCC
>Ga0265338_10001961_pt1 | contig 32082 bp, 33 predicted proteins | sample 42126metaG_FD_193579 | JGI IMG/M metagenome (GOLD analysis project Ga0265338, IMG submission 193579) | Rhizosphere microbial communities from Carex aquatilis grown in University of Washington, Seatle, WA, United States - 4-21-26 metaG | ecosystem: Host-associated > Plants > Roots > Rhizosphere...
CGGCACAGCGGTGAAAGCCCGTTATCCGGAATGCGAGACCTGGGGCGTGGATCTGATGGCTGACGCTGCGCAAAGGGCGGTCCCGCGGTACGATCGGGTCGTTCAGACACAGTTTGAAAGCGCAGGTTAGCTTCCCGAAGCTTATTTCGACGTTGTCACCATGAACGATGTTTTAGAGCACATGCCTTGGCCGGAGCCGGCCCTGGCGAAGGTGAGACGAATATTGCAGCCCGACGGCAGGCTGGTTTTGTCCCTTCCAAACGTCCAGTTTCTGTTGAATGTTCTCGACCTTGTGAAACACAATGAGTGGGAATATCAGGACAGCGGCATTCTCGACCGCACGCATTTTCGCTTCTACACGACGAAAAGCGCCGCTCGGCTGTTGGAGCGTAATGGCTTCCAAGTGGAGGCCATTGTCGGCATAAATGCGATGCGCCCGAAATGGTACTATCGGGTGGCTTTCTGGCTGGCGCCGCGATATTTTCGCTGGATGCCGTATTTCCAGTTCGCGCTGGTTGCCAGGCCTTCCTAGGTCGTACAAGCACCCCACAGCTTTTCTGGCGGGCCGCGTCTGGCGCCAAATTATGAGGATGCAAGCGGTTGATCGCTGCGAATTTTCTTGAGCCTGCCGCGCGCCAGGGTGGCACATGACCAGCCCAAACGTCGATGTCATTATACCTATCTACAACGCGGCTTCGACGCTCGAAGAGGCTGTGGGCAGCATCCAAAAGCAAAGCTATTCCGCGATACGAATTGTACTGGTCGATGACGGCTCGACCGATGAGACCCCCAACCTTCTCGCGAAGATCGCGGCCACAGATTCTCGGGTTATCGTGCTTCGCCAGGACAACAGTGGTATTGTGGATGCCCTCAACCGGGGCTGGAAAGCGTGTAACGCCCCGCTTATCGCGCGCCATGACGCCGATGATATTGCCGCCCCCGATCGGCTGGCCAAGCAGGTCGCCTTCCTCGAGAATAACCCCGACGTTATCGCGGTTTCCGGAGCCTTTCGGCATATCGATGCGGCCGGTGAGACAACGGGTAAGATTGTACGATTGCCACCGCTCAGTGACGCGAATCCCAAATGGGTGCCCGCGCGCGAGCCCTATCTGTTGCATCCATTTCTGATGCTTCGCCGCGCCGCACTGGAGGCAATAGGGGGATATCGTTATGCGTTTCACGCTGAAGACGCCGATCTCTACTGGCGGCTTCAGGAGCGGGGCAAGCTTGTCAATCTCGATGATGTTCTGGGCGACTATCGCCTGAGCTCGGATAGTGTTTCTAGCCGATCGATCACAAATGGCCGCATACAAGCTCTGAGCTCTCAACTGGCCGCAATATCAGCTGTACGCCGCAGGTCCAATCGTCACGACCTAACATTCCCGCGCGGCGCGATTCAGGACTATCGAGCAGCGGCTACGCTCTCGGAAATGGTTCGGATCGCCGGTGGCCAGCTTACCGCTGATGAAAAAACGCATCTGGCGATTGCGACATCCGAAAAACTGAGACAGTTATCAACATATAGACCTTATGAGCTCGAGCTCTCAGATTGCCAATTTGCTTCCGCAAGTTATAAGGCGGGAAGTCGCGATTTATCCCCGGAGAACAGGCACGATATCGCGGTTCGGCTTTCGGGAGCCGCAGCTCGATTTGTAGTACAAGGGCGGTTCAGATGTGGTTTCTCCCTCTGTCCGCTCGCTTTGTACCCATTCATGGCTTTGCGAGTACTTGCTCAGTTGATTTTGCCGGCGAGAATGCGGGAGGTGCTGCGAGCCAGATTACACGGGCAAGATCTTCAGGCTTCATGAAGCCAGCTTGAGAATTTTACACCGTTCGAGGCCCCATTTACGTCGTGCTCAAATCCAATGGGCATTTATTGCGTAACCTCAATAGAAGAAAGCCGCCGCCTATATGTCCGATTTCTTCACCGACGACAGCGGCAGGGTCGCCAACTTTCATGGCAGGCGGCGGCGCTACCTTGGCGCGATGCTTGACCCCTGGATTGATCTATCGCTGCTGGCTCAAGGCATTCGGCTGATCGACAGGGCGGCAATTCCCCGGCGTGTGCTCGCGATAGGCATCGAGGTGCCCAGCCGGCCCAGGGATGTGCATGATGTTCTCGGCCGGCTGCAACGGACTTCGAGACACTTGATTGATGTTTCCATAGTGCCGATGGCCGAAGGATTGGGAAAGTTCGCCAATGTCGAGCGGGCTCTCTCCACCGTGAACATTTACGATCACGAATGGCTGCTGATTGTGGACGACGACATAGCTTTCGACAGTAACATGCTGGATAGGCTCATTACGCTGAGCGAAATGGCGGGGCTGTCGATCTCGCAGCCGGCCCACGCGCTCTCCTCACACGCCACATATGATGTGACACTGAGAAAACTTTACTCTTTTGTGAGGGAGACCCATTTTGTCGAAATCGGTCCCCTTACGGCATTCAATCGCGAAGTATTTTCAGATGTCATACCCTTTCCGCCTTCCCGTTGGTGCTATGGCATCGATCTCGTCTGGTCTGAACTCGCGAGAAAAAAGGGCTTTAAGATGGGGATTGTGGATGCCGCGCCCGTCCGTCACCTGCGCGCCGTCGCCAGCAGCTATAATATCGACAGAGCCCGCGCCGAAGGCGAGACGCTTATCAAGACGCTCGACATTCCTTTCACGCGGGCAGAACTTCTTGGGTTTGAGAAGCGTGTACCCATTGACCTTCTCAAAGGCTTGGCGGAGCAACGGATCAACGCCCGTCCACAAAATTAACGGTGTGACGCCAGCCTTCTGAACATAAACCTCCGCAGGAAGCGGCGGTTTGTGCGAGCGAGCCTCGTCGGCTCCAGATCCAAATACTGAATAGGGCTACCCCGAATGGGACGGCTCGACTAGGGTTGAGCCGGTCTGTATTCAGTCACCGCTTTGTTTGGATATCCTATGAAGAAGGCATTCGGCCCGCTCGCATTGCTTGCGTTCGCGATGGTCTGTCATTCCGGAGTATCATCGGCTGCGACAGCGCATGATTTTTTTCCAGCATGCGCTGCGCCTGCGAGCGTCGCTGGCCAGACGCTGGTCGTGGACCCGGCGGGCGCGGAAAAAAATTCCTATAACAATATTACTGCCGCGCTAAAGGCAGCCAAGCCGGGCGACAAGATCAGCTTGATGAGCGGTAACTATGGCGGCCTCCTGCTGGACGGAAAAAATACCGGCTTTATCACCATCGAAGCCGCACTGGGTCAGACCCCAAAGTTCACCGGCATCGGAATCGGTTGGCAGGGCGGTGCTTCACACTGGCGAATCAGTGGGGTGACAGTGTCCAACATAAGCGGCGGTCAATATCAGAACGGGAGTTTCAAACATGACGCGGTGGTGAATATCACCAACTCCGACAATCTCATATTTGAACATAACACTCTTTTTTCCCGGCCCGGCGAATTTGCGTGGCAGCAGGAAATTGGCGCACCATCAACCTTGGCGACGGTCTCCAGCGGGATCGAGGCTGACCAAAGCTCGTGCATCTCGCTGGTTCAAAATCATATTTTCAATGTGTTTAATGCAATAACAATAGGCGGCGATCAGGTCGGCGATCACGGGAAATATTTTGCTGTGACCGACAATCTAATCGACGATTTCGCAGGCGATGGGATCGATCATTCCGCCAGTCACGTTCGCATACTGCGGAACCGCATCACCAACAGTCACGACATTTGCGAGAACAAATGCGTCCATACGGACGGGATCCAAGGCTGGAACTGGCATAACAAGCCGGGACAGATCGATACCGATGTCGTCATTGATAGCAATGTTATCATTGCTCAAACCAAGCCGAATCTTGTTCTGGCGTCGGACGATCTTCACGGGATCACGATCTTCGATGGTTCTTGGGACGGCATGCAGATCTCAAACAATCTGGTGATCACTTCGACTTGGCACGGGATCACAGCCTATGGCGTCAACAACCTGACCATCATCAACAATACTGTGGCCGGCACGAATGCCAAGCGCCGCACCTGGATCGGATACAGCCCTCGCAAGGGCGATCTTCCCGGTACTGCGTACCACGGTGTCGTTATTCGCAACAATGTTGCGCTGGATTTGCCGGGGGGAGGGGGCCTGCCGCCGGGTGTTGAGGTAGATCACAATTTCCGTGTGTCGGGTACTAGGGACTTCGCCGGCGATTTCGCCAAATTCGATCCCGAACATTTCGCTTATGACCTGCATCCTACCAAGAGATCGGATGCCAGGGGCCAAGGCTCGGGGGACGGCGCGCCCACTACCGACATAGAAGGCAAGCCGCGCGGGCCAAAAGTTGACATCGGCGCCTACGCCTTCTCACCAAGCTGAGTCTGCGGAGTCCGTATTCAGCTTGCGGGGTTTTTGATCTTATGCCCCGTGTCTTATTGTTGATCTTGGCGGGCCGGCCACAGCTGGCATAACTATCGTTTCTGGGCATTCGTCTGACAATGGGCTTTGTGAAGAGCGTCAGGACCTCGATCCGAAAAGCAATCGGGCTTTGGCCGGCCCGGGAAATATGGAATTCCGTCGCTTTGAGCCCGCGGATCCCGGAGCTTATACGGTTCGAAAACAGGGAGGTGGCGCGCCTGCGGTCCGATTTGGGCCGGATCCCCGAGGCGAAAATCGCCTGCATCATTCCGACCTTTAAAAGGCCTCAGGGCCTGCTGAAGGCGATCGATTCGATCCTGGCTCAGGAGCGCCAGGATTTCGTCATTGTTGTGGTCGACGACGGTGCCGGCCTTCCCCCGTTGCCCGCCGACCCTCGCCTTTTCGCGGTCTCGCTATCTCGCAATTCCGCGGTGCTTGGTATTGTGCGGAATGTCGGCATCCGGCTGTCCCGATCGGAATATGTCGCCTTCCTCGATGATGACAATGTCTGGACGCCACGGCACCTCTCGGTCGCCGTTGACAGTCTCGAAAGAGGCGCCGATCTCGTATACACCGCCGTGCGGCGCACACGGCCAGATGGGTCGGAGTTGGACGTCCTTTCAAAACCGTTCGACCGGAAGCGTTTTTCTGATGAGACGTCATGGGTGGACGCGAACTCGATTGTTCTGCGGAGAACCTCGTGTCCTCCGTTCAGTCGCCTGCCGCGAACCCGCGCAACGCTTCCCAAAGAGGACTGGGAGTTTGTCTGGCGTGCAAGCCGGCGCGCCAATGTCGTCCATGTTCCAGAAGTCACGGTGGAATATTTGGTAAATCCCGGCAGCTACTATACGTCTTGGAAACCGCAGAGCCAGTGAGATCGCGGGGAGGCGCCAGCATTGCGCCGCTGGCGCCTCACCATTTTAACATGGAGCTCAAACGCTGCCGCGCGCTCTTCTTTAAGATTGCGACAGGGCCGAGCTTTGGTTTGGCCGCGCCACTGGCATTGCCGCGCTCATAGTCCGCGCCCCACAGAACCGGATGGTAGATCATCGGGCTGGATGTGGTAGGTGCAAACGTCTCTCCTCGCACGGGGGTGTGAAGAGACAGTGTCTTGTTGTCATAAAAGATCTGTCCGAAATCGTTGAAATCTGCGCATCTGAAGTCGCTATTGCTTAAGGTGGTCGCGACGAAACCTTCATCGTTTGGACACAACTTGCGGCGCTGGGAAATCCTGGCTTGCTCGACGCGCTTGGCGAGCAGCCGGTCAATGGCGCGCGCCGACAGCCGAACGATACCGAATGTGCACCGGAAGGTAAGTATATCGCGCCCAGATGCGTTGAAATACCAATCCCAATCAGGGTTGGCGCGACGATAGTTGCAAGCCAGGAAATCAATCTGCGGCTGGTTTTCAAAGGTTTGGAAGAACGCCGTTGGTTGTCCGCCTGCAATCCTGATGTCGTGCTCGAGCAGCCAGAAGTACGGAATCTCTGGAAAACGCTGGCGAGCCAGATAGATGCCGTAGTCGCCGCAGCGCCAAGCAAAGTCGGATGGGCAATACAGACCTAGGGCCGAACAAGCATCTGCCGTCAGCATTATTGTCGGCCGCGATGTGGGAATTTTCACAGGGTTGCGCCCGTCAACGACGAACGCGACTTCCTGGCCACTAGCCGTTGCCAACTCGTCGGCCATGGCGACGGTCGCTTCGCTCAGTGTTGTAGCCCGAACGAGTATCAGACGATCCAAGCCCCCCCGGTTGGCAGAGTCAACATAGCATCTTACCCAACGAGCAGCAAAGCTTTGTTGTCAGCGTGGCAAACACGGGGTCCACATATTGATCGTCAGAAACTTCGATCGTTTTCGCAAGCTCGACCGACTATGCCCCACACGCCCCGGGGGCCCGCGACCTGTGTTCGATCATCGCGGTCAGAACTTGCGGCCGATAAAAAGTGTTTCGCCTGGGATCAGACCATGCTGTACGACCTCCGGTCCGATCGGCGAGAAGGCCTCGAGCGCAAAGCCGGCCTCGACGAATTCCCCGCGTATCAAGGCGCCAAAGCGCCGCCGGTGATTTTCCTTGCCGAAATGCAGGCCGCGACCTCGCGGGGGCCGAATCTGAGGCGCCTCATAATCATGCGGCCAGGCCTCCACGACGGGAAACAGCGCTAAAAGGATGCCGCCGGGCGCCAGAACGCGAAGAGCTCTTTCAGAGCCTTGCGGCGATCGACATGTTGCAGCACATGAGAACAGATGATGAGGTCCCAGCTTGCGTCGGGCTGGTCTATGCTCTCGATACTATCAACTGCCGGTGTTTTGGTTGATCTGGGGTGAAGGCTGGGGATATGGTGCGCGGATGTGCACGTCTTATGAGGGTGGCACGCCGGAAGATCGGGAATACGACAGGGATGCTTTAGGCAATCCATTGCTTCCTATTCTTCGCGGCGATTGCGGTGATGGGGATGGCCATCATGATTCCTGCTAATCGCTGAACGATAGTTGGGTCGCTGGTGATAAATATCAAAAGCTTGGTGTCAGCCAAATGGGACCGCAGTACTCGTAGCGGCCTACATAATTGGTGGGATAGCGCCTATCTACGGCACTACATCAGCGAGCAGATTTGCGGTGAACCAGGACAGGAGTACGGCGTCCTTATTGCGCTCCAAAAGCACCTTGCCGGAAGACGATTATCGCGCGGAATTTCTGTCGGATGCGGCAATACTTGGAAGGAAGCGTTTTTGCTCAAGAACGATATAGTTGAGCACTTTGATCTGTATGAGTTATCCCCGCTTTTGGTCAAGGCTGGCAAGGAAGCTCTAGCCATAAACAACCTTCCAGAACGGGGCAGGTTCATCACCGGCAGCCCCTTCGATCTTCCGGCGCGGCCGATTTATGACCTAATTTATTGGGATCACTCCCTGCATCACATGTCAGATGTGCACGAGGCGCTCGAATGGTGCAGAGCCTCCCTTATTCCTGGCGGCGTCATCTGCATCAATGACTATGTGGGACCACCAAGGCTCCAATGGACAGAGCGCGAGGTTAAAGCCGTAAATGCTTATCTGACCGGCCTAGAAAAGAAGCACGGGGCGTCAATTCCAAAAGCAACCAAAGGAAACTCGGTGCGGCGCTTGCGACAGATGATCAAAGACCCATCGGAAGCCCCGCAAAGCCATCTGATAGAAAGTGCCGCACGTGATATCTTTGGGTTAGCCCTGAGGCCGTTAGGGGGCGCAATGCTCAATATCTGCGGGCCATTGGTGATGAACATGGCGACTTTGCCCGAAGACCTTATTGAGGATTTTGCCGTAGCCGACCAACAATGCCTTAAGGACGGTATCTATCATTTCGCGTTTGGAATCTGGCAGTCTCCTTAGTTGTGCGTGCATCGCCAACCTCCAAGGGCCCGCGCCCGATCATGCAGTCATAATTTGCGGCCGATAAAGAGCGTTTCGCCCGGGATCAGACCATAGCGAACCACCTCTGGTCCGATGGGTGAGAAGGTATCGAGGGCAAAGCCCGCTCGGGTAAATTCGCCACGTACCGAAGCGCCGAAGCGTCTCACGTGATTTTCCTTGCCGAAATGCAGACCGCGCTCGCGGGGACGCTGAATCTGCGGCGCCTCGTAATCGTGGGGCCAGGCCTCCACGACGGGAAACAGCGCCAAAAGGATGCCGCCGGGCGCCAGAATGCGAAAGAGCTCTTTCAGAGCTTTGCGGTGATCGACATGTTCCAGCACATGCGAGCAGATGATGAGGTCCCAGCTTGCGTCGGGCTGATCGATGTTTTCGATATTCAGGCGCAAATCGACGCCCTTGGCGTACAAATCGGCGGTGCGATAAACGCCGGCGCGTGGCTCGACATACCGGCGCACATTGTCTTCCGGCGCGAAGTGAAGCAGCCGGGTGCCGGCATTCAGCATCTTTTTATCTTCAAGCGCCAATCTGAGCAGGCGGTTGCGCGGCAGCGATCCGCAACGCGGGCATATCGCGTCATAGGTGAAAATGTCGGGAAAATGAATCTCAGCCAGAAATTTCCCGCGATAGCCACACATCACGCAGTCGCGTGGTTCAAATCCATAGACCCGTCGCGCCAGTGCAATCAGTTTTCGGGTGGCGCGAAGCCGGTTCCAGGTCGCCGGAAACCGCCTTTTAAGGAGGGTTTTAATCGCCACTCAGGATTCGCATCCAGCTGGACATTCGGGTTCACGAAAGCCGATTCGGTCCTGTGTCGCCAGAGCCGAGCTCATGAGACGCAACTGAGATTTGTTTTGAACCTTAAGGCGCAATGGCTGCATCCAGCCAGCCTAGCACTCCGAATTTTGACAGGGCAAGCGTGAGATTTGTCGATAAATCGCCGCGCACTCCGCAATGAAAAAAGATCCTTCGATTCCGCGCAAGGCCCCTCAGCGGAGCCAACGGGTCCGTTTCGGCGCGCGCCTTGTGAGAAGGCTGCCGACGGTCACCGCCTTCAGTCCAAGCCTGGCCGCCTCGCCGAGGACCAGATCGGTCACATGGGCGCGGTCGAGCGCCGGACGGGGTTCATCCGGGCCGAGCTCAATGCCATCGTGCAAGAGGATGATGTCGCCGCCGTGCAGGTCCTTCGTCACCAGCCCCGCCGAGTGTTCAGGGGTCTGCTCGATCCAGTCATTCCCTTGGCGGCTCCAACCGATGACCACGAGATTGAGCAGGCGCGCAAATAGATAAGTGACGCGGTTCTGGCTGCCGTAAGGGGGCCTGAATAACGAGATGGGGCCAGCCAGCTCGGAAAGGTCTCGTTTGGCCTTCCGCATCCGGCGGAACGCCGTGGCCTTTGGAAGATCGGTTATCCGATCATGCCGGTCGAAGTGCAGGCCAATCTCGTGACCTTCGTCCAGGATGCGACGGAGCAGTGCGGGCCTCGCCCGCGCATGATCGACCAGGACGAAGAAGGTGGCCTTCGCGCCATGCCGGCCCAGCACGTCGAGCACGCGCGGAGTCACGTCCAAGTCAGGACCATCATCGAACGTCAACGCCACTGTCCCGGCAGATCCGAACGCGCCCACCACCGTGCCGACAGGCAGCAACAGGGCGCACTTGATCCTCTGCGCGGTCTCCGTATCCGGGAACAGCCCTTTCCGCGTCACGGTCGCTGCACGCGCCTCGGCGTCTGCGCCTCCGCTTCGACCTTTATTGGATGGGCTGGAACCGAACGCATGAGGGTTGAGCGCTTCTCTTCTATGTCAAGCTAGTTTGCCATGGCCGAGGCTTTCCCGGCCATAACAATTTGGAGGGCTCCGGCCATTTGAAGCCTATAATGCCGAGGCCGGGGCTGCTGCCTCGAGACTGCGACAAGCGTTTTGGGCTGACCCAGGGAAGCGGCGTATTCGCCGTCACCTGTTATCACGCGAGCTTCCTGGCCTCGTTTGCATCGTGGTTCCGACGGCAACGGTTTCGAGGCGGTTAATTGCGCGCAGGACTGGAGGCTTGATTTGGCCCTTGCATCTGGACTTCAATATTCTGGAGCCATCCGTGATGCGGTCGAAGCAGGGCATAGATTTTGAGTGGGCAGCCGCAAGCCGGCCAGCCATGCGTTGAGGACCTTATCCGATGCCGCGGAGCGATCGAACATGCATCTTCACCACGCCCGGCGAGATCCCGCAGGGCCTTTTTGGTGGAGTGTTCTTATTCGCGTTCGAGATGCTTCCATACCTTCAATCCAACAGGATGCGTCCTGCGTGGTCTGTCACCTCAAAGCTTTACGGCAGCGAGCCCGATTTTGAGGTCATCCCCGGCTTGTTGGACTTGGCATACAAGGCGCCGGAAGACATCGAGACCAGAATCAATTTGTTGGAACTCAAGCAAGATCGGCCATTTGCGCTGGGTAACGACTGGCACAAGCTAAACCGGCTTTGGTCGGAATATTTTTGCGTGCCCAACAGGATTGAGCAGGCCGTTCGAAGCCTCGGGGATCTGAGCAAGACGCTGGGCGTTCATTATCGCGGCACAGATAAAAACACGACCGGGTGGGACAGCAATCCTGTCAGTTTTGAAGACTTTACAGTGATTATAAAGGATCTGCTGCGACGGAAGCCGGCATTAAAACAGGTTTTTCTCGCAACGGATGAAGCAGCGTTCGTCACGTATCTCAGCAGCAATCTCGATGTCCCGGTCGCGGGTTTTGGAGCCGGCCGCCACCATTTGGAACAGAAGACGGAGGAAGAGCGTACGATCGAAGCTGATCGCGCCCTTATCGATTGCCTGGCTTTGTCCCGTTGCGCAACAGTCCTTAACACCTCGTCGGCACTCTCCGCTTTCTCCAAGGTTCTTCAGCCCGACCTGGAAATCTACCGATGTGCCGCAAGCAAGATGTTTGCCGACATACCTTATTTCCCGATCGCCTATATCCCGCGTTATGATTCGGACGATGTGGCGGTCGCAGAAGTCCTTACCCGGACGATGGCAAACGATTGGCTGTCAAATCCTGCTGCCCGGCGGTTCCGGAAAAAATTCGTATTCAAATCAAGGGCTCCGCTTCGGGCGTTTTTTCGGCGAATGCGCAAGGGGTTCCGGAACCTGCGGCCTATGGGTGTCTGATACGTCGCGCGACGGGGCGTTGGCGGTCTGGACCACGGTAAGATTGAACCTGATTGCGGCGAGCTGCAATCAGGCCGAGGAGCGCGCCTAGCATCATGAATACGACCGGATGATTGTCTTGCTGGCTGAATACGAATTTGGCGACCATGAAAGCGACAAAGGATGCCGTAATAGGAAGCAGAAACGACTGGTCTTCGTTCCCCGTCCTATCTGTCAGATAGCGCCTCGAACCCTCGTACAGCGCGATCGCGAAAATGCCGTAATAAGTGATGAAGCCAAGGATCCCGTACTCGATGGCTACGGAGAGAAAATAGGAATCAATGGTGATATAATCAGACACATTGGTGATCGTAACGGCCGCCTGCCCAATTCCATAGCCGAACGGCCATTTCAAAATCTTGGCTATGCCAACGTGCATCTGTTCGATGCGGGCCTGTGTGCTTGCGGTATGCGACGCATCGCCCATTATCGTTATATAAAAACGATGAGATGCCGCCATCATCAAACCGACGGTCCCGATCGCGGCGGGATAGAAAAAGAAAGTTGCCGCGGCGATCAAGCTGGCCTTGTTTCGCCGCCAGTGTCTGAAAGCGGCCATCAAACAGTAGACGGAGAAGGCGGCCAGCGCGCCGATCATTCCCAATTTGGAACCGCTCAGGAAATCAGCGTAAACGATCAGTGGAATCGACACGCAGGCCGCCAGCCTCAGCTTCGTTGGCCAGCGGGGTGTACAAAAGTGCAAGGCAAATGGAAGCGTCAGCGCAAGGTATTCTGCCAGACCCAAGGGCGTACTGAATGTGGCTTCTGCGCGGTATATATTTGTGTAGGCGCGCATATGAGCGGCCAGAATTTCTTGGACGGCATCATCGTTTATCTTCAGAAAGCTGGGAATATGCCCAGCCCAGGGCAACCTGCTGATACGATGCTCCCATATGGCTATAATGCTGACGAATACGGCCATAGCCCAAAGTATGAGGGCCCAGCGTTTGATCTGGCCCGGCCGCGAGAACAGGTAAGCAGCGGCGAAAAATGCGGCGGTCCAGGTTGTCTGGGCGACGATGAACTTCTGGACAGAAGCGGAGATGTTTTTTGATTCTCCGATCGAAACCAGCTGTATGAGAATGAAAATGCACCACAGTGTGGGAATTGCAGATACCGCGCGCAATGAACGGCCCGTATCGGCGCGGAATCGAGGCGAGATGGAGCAGCAGATGAGCAAAAGTAGCGCCATCGGAAAGGACGTCAGTCTTATCAACGTTATCCACGGCAGGCCTGGTAACGCGATGGCGAGATAGTTGGGCCAGCAGATTAGGACAATGAAGAAGGCGTAGAAAAACCAGCTGAGCTGCTTTGTTGGCGCCGAGTTGACGTCAGGAAGCGCCCAGATCGCCAGGAGCATGACGAAAATCACGGGCATGGCGAGGAAAGCGATGTAATACGGCACGAGGATGGAAAAAAAGAAGCCATAAATAAAGCAGAACAGCATCAAGGCTATGACGCCGAAGATGCGCCTCAGCGTATGCCGCTTCAAGGAATGGTACTGCGCCAATGCTGGAAGCCGCGTCTCCGGAGAAGCGGATTTCCGGCTTAGCCAGGTCCGCCAACGCGGCATGACTTGTTCAATGTCGCCTGTCGTCATCCAATTTCAGCTGCTTTGGTCCGAACATCCGGCAGAAGCCAGGATATCGGGAGGAAAGGGGCTGAAGCAAGCTTAACACTTTCGCGAGGCATCCGGAATTGCTTCAACTCGGAGATTGCTGCTTTCCTTGAAGCCCAGCCGCTTCAGCCTGGAGCTGAACCGCTGTCTCAAATGACTCCTCCAGGATTCCCCATTTCAGAGTTCGGATGTTGGTTCTTATGACGCGAGCCGGGTTCCCGCCCACAAGCGTATTGGACGCGACATCTCTGGTTACCACTGAACCAGTTGCCACAATGGAATTATCGCCGACGCGGATGCCAGGAAGGATAATAGCGTGCGCGCCGATGAAGCAGTTTTTACCTATGTATGTATCAGTGTGGATAACACGCGCCAGATCGTGTGAGAGAATAACGGCGCCGAAGGCCACCAGCGTACCTTCCCCTATATGGATGCCACGCGGATTCGTGCGATCTAGGTGGGCCTTGAGGGATATCTGTGTATCCGGATGAATATCCATGCCTAGCCTGCGCAAATACAGGCAACGGAGACGGAGCAACAAGCGTCTCATCGCAAGAGACAGGCGACGAATCGGGCTCTTTCGATCCGGGGCGCGCCGTCGGGTTCTTGCGGGGGAATTGGGGGATTGAGCGATTTCTTCCATACTGTGCGATCACCGTATGTGTTCAGGACTTTGATCGGCCATTCTATTGCTGGGTGGTTTCGACGAACCAAACCGGCTCAAGCGTCGAGGTCATAGAACTCACCCGGTCCATCGGAAGGTATACGGACCCGCCACCGCTCGTGCCGCCTTTCCAGCTCACCGTTAAGAAAGCTGGACAGTGCTTCCACGGAATGGACCCCGCTATAGAGGTCAATCAACTGCCGGATCATCGTCTGGCGGCGTTCACTTTCCTCTGCGGATTGTGTGTTAACCGGTATGGCGCGCGTGTGAGTGGCAGCGGACGTGACAGCTGCTTGTGACGTCCGGCGCTTTCGCAGCTCGACGACAATCAGGGTCAGCAAGGCGCCAAACGCCATAGCCAGAAGGAAGGCAGAGACGGTCAGGACCGTCGGCTGTTGGAAGATGTTGCCTGCGAGTTCCACCGCCAGATACCTTCATTCCAAGAGCGGCCTAAAGGCCGGCTGCAAATTTTCAGACGATGAAAAGTGATTCTTTGCAGAAGTCCGCCGCCCCGTACATCACACGTCCCGCCGGCGACACAGAAAAGGCTTAAACAACTTCAGAATGCTTATCCAGACGCACGCCCCCGCCCCGACATTAACCATCACCGCCTGCAGCCCCTCTTCGTGCTTATGATCTAACCACTTGAATATACTAATGAATCGTGAAACATTTTGGCCGGCGCCAAAACCCCGATCGTGCCGGGTGGCTGTTTCAGTCCGGAAATCTTGCGAGAAAGTGCTGGCATGAGTGAAGTGGCATCGGCCGGACGGCGCGGCATTATCCTGGCGGGGGGCGCCGGAAGCCGTCTGTTTCCCATGACCAAGAGCATCAGCAAGCAGCTTATGCCGGTCTATGACAAACCGATGATCTACTATCCCATATCTACGCTGATGCTGGCTGGCATTCGCGAAATGCTGATCATTACGACGCCGCGGGACAAAGACAGTTTTGTCGAACTTCTGGGCGATGGATCGCAATGGGGGTTACGGCTTCAGTATGCCATTCAACCGGAGCCGGGTGGTCTGGCACAGGCGTTCCTGATCGGCGAAGAGTTCCTTGATGGTCGTCCATCAGCCTTGATCCTGGGCGACAACATCTTTTACGGCGAAGGATTGGGAAAAGTGCTAGTGAGCGCAAATCGCAATATCACCGGCGCTACTGTTTTTGCTTATCATGTTTCAGACCCCAGGCAGTATGGCGTTATCTCGTTTGATGCTGACAGCAAGCCAAACGCCATCGAGGAAAAGCCCGCTAAGCCGAAATCGCATTGGGCGGTTACTGGCCTATATTTTTACGATCGCAAGGTCGTGGATTTTGCAAAAGCAATCCGGCCCTCGGCGCGCGGAGAGCTTGAGATAACAGATGTTAATCGCCTCTATCTGGAAGCGGGCGAAATGCAGGTTGAGTTGATGGGCCGGGGTTTTGCCTGGCTTGATACGGGAACGCATGATTCCCTTATGGACGCGGCTTTGTATGTCCGCATTCTGGAGCAGCGACAGGGATTCAAGATTGCCTGCCCCGAGGAGATCGCCTGGCGTATGGGATATATCTCGACCGGGCAGTTGCGCGAGATCGCCGAGCCCCTGGTGAAAAGCGGCTATGGCGAATATCTGCTCAACCTGTTGCGCGATTTGAGCACCGCGTCATAACCACCCCCAGTACTTCGGAATGACATGAAAATCATTGAAACCGATATCCCGGACCTGAAAATCATTGAACCGAAAGTGTTCTCTGACGACCGAGGCTATTTTCTGGAGACTTGGAATGCCCAGAGTTTCAGTCAGGCGGGCCTGAACTGGACCTTCGTCCAGGACAACCAGTCCAGATCGCATCGCAACGTGCTTCGAGGCCTGCACTATCAGATCCAGGCGCCACAGGCGAAGCTGGTGAGGGTCGTGACGGGGGCCATCTATGATGTTGCTGTTGACCTGCGCCGTGGTTCACCGACTTTTGGCCGTTGGGCCGGGGCGGAGTTGTCGGAAACCAACCACCGGATGATGTTGATTCCCACCGGATTTGCCCACGGCTTTCTGGCGCTGACGGATGGAACGCAGCTGGTTTACAAGTGCACGGATTTCTATGCCTCTCAGCATGAGCGGACGATCATGTGGAACGATCCGAATCTGGCCATTGCCTGGCCGCTGGCCGCCGGCGAGCAGCCCATCGTATCGTCAAAGGACGCCATGGGTCGGGGCCTGAAAGAAGCGGACGTTTTTGCATGAAAGTTTTGTTGCTTGGCAGCACCGGCCAACTGGGCCTGGCCCTGCAGGCGACCAAGCCGGAACATGTGGCGCTTACCGTTGCGGGGCGCAGCCAGATTGATCTCGCCAATCCGGCGGCGGTCGAAGATTTTGTTTCCAACAGCAAGGCAGATCTCATCGTCAATGCGGCCGCCTATACGGCCGTGGACAAGGCCGAGAGCGAAGAAGAACTCGCGTACAAAATAAATGCGCACAGCGTCGGCGTCATGGCCGCGGCGGCCGCTCGTATGGGCGCGCGCTTAATCCACGTTTCAACCGATTATGTTTTTGATGGACGCAAGGCCGGCCTCTACGGCCCCGACGATGCGACATCGCCAATAGGGGCCTATGGGCGTTCAAAGCTGGCGGGGGAGAAGCTTGTGCTGTCTGGCTGCCCGGACAGCCTAATCGTGCGGACGGCCTGGCTGTACAGCGAAAATGGCAGCAATTTTGTAAAGACTATGCTGCGGCTGATGTCTTCGCATCCCCAGGTGAGGGTGGTTGCGGATCAGGTCGGGACACCGACTTATGCCCGGTCCCTGGCACAGGCATTGTGGCGCCTGGTCGAGACCGATCATCGGGGGATTTTGCATTTCACCGATAGTGGTGTGGCGTCCTGGTACGATTTTGCCTGCGCCATTCAGGAACTATCCTTGCAACGCGGTCTGTTGACAGATCGTGTGCCGGTGCTGCCGATCTCTACCGCGGATTTTCCGACGCCCGCCAAACGGCCAGGATTGAGCATCCTGGACAAGTCCAAGACCTGGGCCATCCTGGGCGGTCCTGGCGATCATTGGCGATCGACCTTGGGTCTGATGCTAGACCGGTATCGAGGCCCGTGACGTTTGCCGCTCAGGGCGCGGGCTTGGGGTCTGCTTGCGGTTTTGGCAGGGCGGCGGCGATGCCAACCATGGACTTGCCGAGGTCCTGCATCTCCTTCTCGCACCGGCCCGTTTCGTTAAGGAATTCCGCAGCGGACATCCGGCCGAAGGCTTCGGCGGTGGCTGATGGCAGATCGAGGTCCGGCTTGGCTGCGGTGACACGCCCCAGGTAGTAGTAGCCACCAATATACGATTCCAGCTGATGCCGCGGGTCGTGCAGCTGGTTAATCTTTGCCATGATGGCCAGGCAGCGCAGGTCCGCGGCGCTGTCGCCGGCTTCCGCTGCTTGGGCGATGCTCGCTGTGCCCATAAGGACGGTCAGCAGGGATGTGAGGAGAGAAAGGCGCATAGGCCACCGTTCTGAAAGCCACCGTCGGCTAGTATCTACGCCGCGCGAGCCCGCGTATAGGCAGAAGCGTGGTTGGCCAGTTCCTGCCGACCAGGCCCAAAAAAAAGACCGCCCGAAGGCGGTCTTTTCACTTCAAGGATAGGTCGCTTAAGCGGCCACCGCGCTCCGGCGGCGACCATTGCGCAGCATGAAGCCGATAAAGCCAAAGCCCAGGATCATCATCGCCCAGGTCTGCGGCTCAGGAACTCCGCTGATCGTGGCGGCAAAATTGTCGAACTCAAACGCAGGCGCGAAGGAGCTGAACACGATCTGGTTCACCTGATCGGACGCATCGAAGGTGAAGAAGAAGCGACGATTGGCTTCGTCACCGGTCTTGCTTCCATCGGAGACCGCACCATCGCCCACGATTGCAGCCAGCTCAGTACCAGTGAGGGCAGCGCCGATCTGGGTGCCATTATGGAAGAACGAGATCATATTGTAGTCGTCGAGCGAACCGATGTAGGCGCTGAACGTCAGAAACTCATATCCAGGCTTGGTGGCAAACACCGTGTCAGGCGTTCCCTGCGAGGCGGTGCCAAACGTGCCGGTACCGGCAGCGCCATAGTTGGTCGCATCACCCAACGGAGCGGCCGCGTTTGCCGAAGTGCCTGTGAAAGTGCCACCGCCCGTATAGGAGAAATGCGTGGTATCGTCGCCGGCACCACCCTCGAAATCCCAAACAGGATTGCTGGGCGCAAGAAGGCCGCTAACACCTCCAGTAGGGGAGGTAATGACGGTCGCGGCTGATGCCGCAGTCGTCAATGCCGCAAGTGCAACAGCTGCAAGCGCCAATTTCGCAAAACCACGCATGAGGGACTCCCCTGAATATCGAGACGTAAACGTAGCAGACCAATATCGAGTTGCAATGTAAATTTGAGCCTAATCCGCTGTTAACCATAAATTTTTTGCGACCGGCCCGAGGAAGATTTTCTTTATGGTTACTTAGGGTTGCGTGGGATCCGAGCCGCCAGGGGAGAGGACATGATATTTGATGCTGCGGTGCATAAGGATGCCGATATGGCGTGCGGCCTTCGCACCGGGCGATTCACGGCACGTCTTTTGAAAAACTACAGCACAAACAAACCCTTACGAAAATCCCTGTGCCCTCGGACTTGGTTGGGGAGCCCTTCCGCTGAAGCCGGCAGACAGCTTTGCCTCTTCCACCGCGCGCGATCTGCGGGACGAGCCCTGTCCCAGCCTGGTGACCTCCAACAAGCCGCGGAAGCCCCATCGATAAGGGGGCCGGCGCTGATCTGCCCTTGAATTTGAGGAGCCGGATGGCCGCACGATTGCGGAATATCTTTGATGAGGCGGACCGGGAATGGACAACCCATTCCCCAGCGGCGCGTCTTTCTGAGAGGCTACCGGCCTGAATTTCAGAATGAGTGGTTGTCGGAGTTGCGCCCGAACTGGGCGCGGAGCCGCGACGCTAATCGCCGTGGTGCAGCCGGCTATGTTTTGCAGTCTCGCCAAGCAAGAGCTTCAGATGCTTGACCAGCGCAACAGGGTCGGTCGTCGCGCAAACCGGCTTGAGAGATCGCGCGGCCTTCAAGGCAAGAGCCAATTCTTCGGGTGAGTTCGCCGGCGTTATGAGACCGCGCGCAGCAAAGGCGTTGGTGATTTCCCGTTGATGATTGTCGTAATGTTCGCCTCTTTCCAGCCTTCTGGGGACGACGATGGTGCGGCAGCCTTCGCGCAAAGCGGTAACGACCGACCCTGTGCCGCCATGACAGACGACGATGTCGGCCTCCCGGACATAAGATTTGACCTGGTCGTAAGAGAGCGTCTCGAAGGACTGGAGTCCGGGCGGGGTCAGGCCGCCAATGCCGGTCTGGAAGACCACGTCTTCAAAGATCTCGCCTTCTTCCTTTAATTTGGCGACCATCTCCACAAGCCGGTCAAACGGGAATGTCACCCCGACCGTGGCGAACAGGAGCCGCTTTTTGTCGGGGCGGGGTTGATCCAGGATTTTCAGCGGGTCGAATACCGCGGCAGCCGGAAAAGTCTTCGTCAATGCGCTGGACTGCACAATGATATCGCTCGCGAAAAGCGCGCTGGCCCGGGCAAATGTGGAGGGCGTATCGAAACGGGCAAAAGTCTCGATCAGGATGAACTTTGCCCCAAGCAGCCGGCACCAGACCATAAAGAAAAAGACAGAGCCGGCGCCGGTACTGACGACCACGTCCGGCCGCAGCTTTATGGCCAGCAGAATGGACTGCCAAAGGTTTTTCAGGCCCGACCAGATCGCGCGCAAAATGCCGTCGCGGCGAATTTGGCCGATCGCAAAATGAGGCAGGAAATGAACAGGATGTCGCTGGACAATGCTCCGCGACAGGGCGGTATCTTCCGACACGAAAACATAATGATGGGGGGACCAGGCTTCTTCCAGATCCAGGAGTTGGCGAATATGGCCGCCGCCCGACGCCGCCAGACAGAGGCGCAATCGTCCCTTGCCGGCGGAATGGCCGGCCTGCATGTCGTCTTTCAAGTCGACCATATTCATAAGGCGCCTGCACCAAAGACGGCGAAAGACCTGTTCTGCCCCATATGCAAGCAGCATGCCTCCAGCCTGTGCCTCAATGGTTAACCGCTAACCACTTGTCCGGGTTTGAGTTATGGTAGGGATGCTTTGTGGTAATTCCGTGATGAACTCGGTTGGAGCGTGTTCTGAAATTCCCATCTCTTTTGTTAGCCGTATTATCGGTCGCTGTCGGCGTGTCTGGATGTCACTCCAAGACAGCTAAAGCACCTTCTGGTCAAGTTGTTGCGACCGTAAACGGTCGGGAGATCACGCAGCGCGAACTCCAGATCGAAATGGCTGGTACGACAGCGACTACTCCTGCCGCCCAAAAGGCGCAACAGCAGGCTGCACTCGATCGCATCATCAGACGCGTCATACTTTCAAATGCGGCCACTGTCCAAGGACTGGATAAACAGCCGAATTTTGCGATGCTGAGTGAACGGGCAACGCAGACGCTGTTGATCCAGCTCTTGGAGACCCAGGTGGCGGCCAGTGTTCCGGCGCCTTCCAATGAGGAAGTATCGCAATTTATCCAGACAAATCCGAACATTTTCGCGGAGCGAAAATTGATGGATGTTGACCAAATCCGCGCTCCGACCCCCAGGGATCCGAAGATTGTCGCGGGAATGAAGCCGCTGAAGACCCTGGATGAGGTTGCGGCTTTTTTGACTCAGAACCAGATTCCGTTTCAGCGCGGCACCAATGTCATGGACACCGTGGGCCAAGACCCCAGGCTGGTAAATGCGATCCTGGCTTTACCGCCGCAGGAAGTGTTCATCATTTCGTCGGGAAACGAAATCATGATGAGCCAAATCCGCGCGAGCCGCATTCAACCCTTTACGGGGCCAGATGCCGTGCGATACGCGAGCAATCTCTTGCGGCAGCAGCACATCCGCGAGGCCGTTACCAGAAGGGTAGAAAGACTGGTAACGGATGGAAAAAAGGCGGTCGTGATCAACAAGGACTTCGGACCTAGCCCTTCCCGTCCGGCTGCCGCGCGTCGCGCCCTTTAGCGATCACGTTCTTCGCACCTGCGGTCGCATCGCCCGAGACTGTCGGGTATTATTGTTGATTCGTGGCTGGCCATGAAAATATCAACCATAGCGCCTGCAGGGATTTTGCAATGTTGATTAGGAATGTGATCCTATCGTCGTGCGCGCTATTGGGGTCGTTGGCGCCTGTGTGGGCAAGACCTGGGGTTCCGACTCCGGAAACGCCGCCTGTGACCGTGATGTTTTCTGGGACCTATTACAGCAACATCGCCGACACGTCTGCCGCATTGGCGGCCGCGCGCGGGTTGAAGCGTTCTGATGTCCTTTATGCCCCTGAGCTGAATCTCAATTTGGTCCATGCGGAGGGCGGCCTTTCTCTCTTTCTGACGGGCCAGGCGGGATACGATATCCACCAAAGAAATTCTATTTTGGACCGGGAGCGGTTGAACCTGCAGGCCGGTGCGGATGCCCAACTTGAAGGCTGTGTCGCAACGCCCTCCGGAGGTTACTCACGATTTCAAAGTGACCTCGCCGACCTGAGCGTGGTGACGACCAAAAACACGCAAACGCTGGTCACGGGCGAGCTTGACGTGACCTGCAATCAATCAGGACGTCTGGTGCCATCCGCGTCATTCACCCAAAGCTGGTCGACCGATACGGCGCAACCCTACAAACCGTCCGATTTTCGCAGCACCGCCGGCAACGGAAGCCTGGCTTATAAAGCAGGAACGATCGGGGACTTCTCGCTCACCGGACAATATACGGAGACACTCTATCCGCATCGCGCCATCATCGGGAGCAGCGGTCTTCAGTCAGATGGTTACGATAACTATTCCGTCGGTCTTCACTATCAGCGCCCGATTGGTGGAAGCCTGGAATTTGCAGCCTCACTGGCGCAGTCTTGGATCTCCTATCGGGGCATCGGCAATAATTTCAGCGGCATCACCTACGACGCCTCGCTGACCTACCACGCCAGCCCACGACTTAACCTTTCTGTCGTCGCAAGCCGGCAAACGCTGCCCACGAATTACCTGAACGCGGCCTATTCCGTGGCGGAAGCCTATTCGGCCAACGCTAGTTACCGGCTATCCACCCGTCTTTCCGCCAGCATTGGCGCGGCCTTGACCCACAGCAACTACTCGGGCGCCGCTCTGTTGAATGGCATTGATCTGACTAACCAAACCTATCATTCCTTCAATGGTTCCCTGAGCTATACCCTGTCTCCGACTTTCACGGCTTCCTTGACGGCGGCGCAGGATCAACGGCATGCCGATGTGATAGGCTACTCCTATTCGGGAGCCCGTTTTGGCCTCTCCCTGTCAAAGAGCTTTTGAATCCAAGAGGACGTGTCATGAACTCTGGCAAGGTTCTGGTCATAGCGGCCGCCATGCTGTTGGCGGCTCTGGGACGCCATGAGGCCAATGCGCAACCGGCGCCGGTGACGCCGCCGGCCATTGCGGCCCAACCGGCGCTCGCACCAGCCCAGCCGGTAGGCATGCCGGACCAGGCCTATATCCTCGGTCCCGAAGACGTGGTGCAGGTAGATGTTCTGGGGCGCACGGACTTCACGACCAGAACCAAAATCGGCGCCGATGGGAAGGTCCAGTTGCCTTTGCTTGGTGCTATTGCCGCTGCCGATCGGACGGTACTTCAATTTCGCGACCAGGTGAGAGACGCGCTCCAAAAAGGTGGGTTTTTCAACCGTCCCATCGTCGATGTTCAGGTCGCATCCTATGCCAGTCGATACGTCACGGTTTTAGGAGCGGTGGGCACTCCCGGATTGATACCGGTTGATCGGCCCTATCGCCTTTCGGAGATCATCGCGCGTGTCGGCGGTGTGCGGGACAGCGGGGCCGACCATGTGGTCCTGCGCACCAAAAGCGGGGAACGGAACTACACGGTTAAGGATTTGGCGACTGGCGATGAGAGCCTCGATCCCTATGTCCAACCTGGAGACAAGATTTTCGCGCCCAATGGCGATGTTTTTTATATCAAGGGTCAGGTGAAGGCGCCTGGCACCTACATCTTGTTACCCCATATGACTCTGACCATGGCCCTTGCGCGTGGAGGCGGGATTACCGACCTGGGCAGCGATAGCCATATCAAAGTGGTCCGCAAAAATGTCGAAATGTCCCCCAAGGATCTAAATATAGAAATTCTCCCCGATGACGTTATTGATGTGGGAGAAGGTTGGTTCTAGCGACGTACTCGCGTCGGGAGATTACAAATGTCTTTATCGCAGTTCTGGCGAATCCTGTGGGCGCGAAAGCTGCTTGTCGTCGTGACGGCCCTATTCTGTCTGGCTGGCGGGCTTGTGGCGATCTCGATCGTGCCGCCTCGTTGGAGAGCGGAATCGCATGTCTATCTGAATCTGCTTAAGGCCGATCCCGTCACAGGTGAGTTCGTGGGACAGGTGGGCCGGGCCTATGTGGCGACCCAGATTGCACTTCTGTCCGATTATGGGGTTGCAGGGCTCGCGGTGGATAGGCTGGGCTGGCTGTCCGATCCCGATCTTATTGCGCAATATCAGCGGCGGCCTCCAACCGATTCCCGCGACTTTCGCCGCTGGCTTGCGCAACGGATCATGGACGGTACGCGCGCCGATCTCGTGGATGGCAGCAATATTCTCGACATTACCTACACCGGTCAAAGTCCCGAGGCCGCCAAAGCGATTGTTGCCGCGGTCACACAATCCTATCTGGATACGACCCTTGCCTCCCGCCGGTTGGAGGCAAACAAGAATGCCGATTGGTTTGCATTACAGTCGGTCAAGACCAAACAGACTTTGCTGGCAGCGCAAGCCGCCGTCGCCTCGTATGAGCGCGAGAACGGCATAGTCATGCGGGACGACAAGACCGATATTGACAGCGCACGTTTTGCGGCTCTTGCCAGCCAAAGCGATGCCGTAGCGCTCGGGGGTGGGGTTTCGGGAATTGATGCCCAGATCGCAGATGTCGACAGTTCCATTAAGCAAGCGGCGGAATCCTTGGGTCCCAATCATCCCCAGCTGGTTGCGCTGAGAGAAAAAAGAGCATCGTTGATGGCGCTGGCCGCTCAAGCCGGCTCTCCGCAAGCGGCGGGCGCGGGAATGTCGGCGCGCATGGCAGCGGCAAAGGAAGCTGTTATTGGAAACCGCGACAAGCTGGCCCGGCTGGCGGTGCTGCAGAGCGAAGTCGATATTCGCAAGGATCAGTACGACAAGACCTTGGCGCGTGAAGCTGACTTCCGGCAGCAGGCCGCTGTCGTGGATCCGGGCGTCAGTGCGTTGGGGACGGCCTTTGTGCCCGATCAGCCGTCGTTTCCCAACAAGCCTCTGATCATCGGCGGCTCGCTGGGTCTCGGCCTGGTATTCGGCCTTTTGATCGCGTTGCTGGTCGAGCTGCTGGACCGCAGAGTTCGCAGTCCTGAAGACCTCAGTGCCGCCCTGGGCCTGCCGGTGCTGGCCGTTCTAAGACCTGCCGGCTGAGGTCACGTGCGGGACTTTCAGGTCATTGAGAACGACAGCGCCTCTCCACCGGCGAGGGTGAATTCCGTCATGGCGGTGAGCGGGGAAATCACGCAGTCGTCGGAATCCATCCGCGCGTTGCGCACCCACATCATGGCGCGGCATGTCAGCGCGGGTCATCGCGCGCTCGCGATATGTTCGACCACCCGGGGCAGCGGCTGTACATTTGTCGCCACGAATTTGGCGGTCGCGCTCTCGCAGATCGGGATCAATACGCTTTTGATCGACGCAGACCTGCGAAAGCCTGGGGTGGCGCGCGCGCTGGGCCGCCAGCCGGTCAAAGCCGATCTGCAGGCCGCCCTGTCCACGCCGGTCAATTTCAGTGACTGTATCGATAGAAACGTGCTGCCGAATCTGTCGGTCATGTTCTCGGCCGGCGGCGTGCGCAACGCCCAGGAGCTTTTGGCCAATCTGCGGTTTGAACGCCTGATGGATTTCTGCCTTCGGGAGTTTGAATCCACGATCGTGGACACGCCGCCCGCCAATATTTATTCGGATGCACGGCGCATCAGTACGGTCGTCGGGTATAGCCTGATCGTCGCCCGGCGCAACCGGACCCATCTTGATGACATCAAGACTCTGGTTGAGCAGTTGCACGGGGATCACGCCACGGTGATCGGCACGGTCCTCAACGACGCATAACGCCATGGTCGGACTGGATCAAACCGCTGAAGTCCGACCGAAAAACACCGGCTTTTCCTGGCCTCTGATGATTGGCCTGGGTGCGCTGAGTGTGCCTGCGGCACTCAGCCTTGGCAGCGAAATCTGGTCCAGCGACGCCGGCGCCCATGGTCCGCTGGTTATCGCGATCGCAGCGTGGCTGCTATGGCTGGAACGGTCCCAGCTGCAAACCCTCGGGCGCCCGGGCACCGCCTGGGTCGTGTGCTTCGCCCTGATTCCGGCGCTGTGCATGTACATCGCCGGAGAAGCCTTCGATTTCATCACCCTGGAGGCGCTTGGTCTCTATATCGTCGTGATGGCGGTCTTTTACTCGCTTTTCGGCGCCCGGGAGATCGCGCGGAACTGGTTCATCTTCGTCTACCTCCTGTTCGCTGTGCCGCCGCCGCGGTCATGGCTGGATGAGGTGACGTTCCCGCTGAAACAGTTTGTCTCGTCGCTGGCCGTCTCATTGCTGCAGCTCTGTGGCTTGCCGGTCAGCCGCCAAGGCGTCGTGCTATACGCCGCGCAGTATCAGTTCCTCGTGGAGGATGCCTGTTCGGGGCTGAACTCCATCATAGGGTTGATCGCCATCAGTCTGTTGTACATCTATCTGGCCCGGCGCAGCTCGTGGCGTTACGCCCTAATTCTCGCAGCGCTAAGCATTCCGGTTGCAATTATCGCCAATGTCATCCGGATCATTATTCTGATTTTGCTGACGCTCTGGGCCGGCGATGCGGTGGCGCAGGGCTTCATGCACTTTGCTGCCGGTATTGTCCTCTTCGCGATTGCCCTTGGGCTTATTTTTCTCCTTGATTTCGCGCTGGTGTCTCTTTCACCTGCCCGGCGGGGTCGCGCATGACCAGCCGCCGCGAAGTCCTGATCGGCACGGCATGTGTTCTCAGCAGTGGCGCCGCCCTGGCGCTGAAGCCGCGGCGGAAAGTTTCCTTGCTGCCGGCCGACGCGAAACTGAGCGATATTTTGCCGCGCCAATTCAGCCGGTGGGATTCACGTGACGTCTCTGATCTCTATGCCCCGGACACTCCTGACAGTCTCCAGGCTCGGCTCTACGGAGAAACTGTCGCGCGTCTGTACACCGACCGCCAGTCGGGCGGCCAGATCTTGATGCTGATGGCGCATGGAGACAGCCAAAGCAATGAGCTGCAGCTGCACAGGCCTGAGGTCTGCTATCCTGCCTTTGGCTTTTCACTCACATCCAGCGCGCCTGTGGAGTTAAAGATCGGAAATGGCGTGACCCTGCCGGCAAGGCGATTGCTCGCCCAGTCAAACCGGGAAACCCAGACCGTGCTTTATTGGACGCGGTTGGGGGAATATTTTCCCGTCAGTGTCACCGAACAACGCCTGAACCGTCTGACCACCGCCATGCACCGTTATATTCCGGATGGGCTGCTCGCGCGGTTTTCGATGGATGAGACAGATGCAGGAAGCGCCTTTGCGGCGATTGTGGAGTTCATTCCGGCCCTGATCGCGCAGATCGCGACCGACCGCCGAGACGTGTTTGTGGGCACGGCCCGGGCGCAACTCTTGGCGCGGGGAGGATCTGCCTGATCTCCTGCTAAAGCTCGACCCGATCGAAGGGCTTGAGGATGAAGAGGATATAGCCGACCACCGCAATTGTTAACGCGATGGCGGACCACTTTTGGTCGTTATTGCCCAGATAGTTGGCGGCGGCACAGCCAGCCGCAGGTGGCAAGTAGTAAATAGTCCGGTCGGAGGGACGGCTGGGCCCTGTAGAGCGGTGCAAGAACAGGATCGCGAGGGCACCGAATATGACGACGGTCACCCAATCATATATGGTACTCATGCTCCGTTCATTTCTTTCCAAATCAGCTGGGACTGCCGCTGCGTGCGTCAGCAGCGACCAGGAGACAGCAAAAATATGCGCGTCAGCGTAATTGTACCACATTACGATGATCTGCGGCGGCTGGATATCTGCCTTGCGGCTCTGGCAAGACAGACGGTCCCCCAAGCGGATTTCGAGATCGTCGTGGCTGACAACAATTCCCCGCAGGGCCCGCAGGAGGTGGCGAAGGTTATCGCCGGCCGGGCCCGGCTGATCAGCATTGCGGAAAAGGGCGCGGGTCCGGCACGCAATGGCGGTGTGACCGCATCGACCGGCGAGGTTTTAGCCTTTCTGGATTCGGACTGTGTACCTGAACCGCAATGGATCGCGGAGGGGCTGGCAGCTCTGGCCAAGCATGATGTGGTGGGAGGAAATGTGGGCATCTTCGTGGATGCCCCCGACCGATTGACCGCGGCAGAGGCATTCGAAATCATCTTCGCGTTTCAAGTCGAGCGGTACCTCGAACGCAAAGGCTTCGTGGTTTCAGCTAACCTGTTTTGCCGTCGTGATGTGTTCGATCGCGTCGGCGGATTTGCCACGGAAGTTTCAGAAGACGTCGATTGGTGTCATCGCGCGTCTGCGAAGAATTTTCGTATTGGATTCGCGCGAAAGGCCGCCGTAGGACATCCGGCACGCCGATCATGGGCCGAACTCAAACGCAAATGGTCCCGGATCAATTCCCAGACCTATATGCTGAAACAGAAAGGGCGCGGCGGGAAACTGCTATGGGCTTTTAAATGCTTGTTGCTGCCGATCTCCGCGTTCGTCCATACCCCGCGCGTCTTGATGTCACACAAACTATCCGGGCGCCAGAAGCTCGCGGCGCTCGTTATCCTTTATCGTTTACGATTGTGGCGGGCGTGGGACTATGGCCGCCTTCTGGTGCTTGGCCCTTCTCTTGCCTGATTTGGCAGCTGTGATTTGGTCGGCGCGTTAACGGCTCTGTTTGAAGATCTGGATACACTCAGTTGCAAGGACAAGCGGTAGCAAAGTATCTGCATATCCGGTATTAATCATAAGATGCCTGCCATTTTATGTGTTATTTTCAATAGGTTAGCGTGGCGGCAAGTGGTGATTTTGTGACTTTGAGCAGCAAGTTGGCCGGCTGGATGGGCCTTGGAAGCAGGGAGTCCGCCAGCGACAAGGCGGGCGAGCCTTCCGACAATCAAGCGACCGCTCAGAGAAATTCTGCGGCTGGCGTTGGTGTCCCGTTCCCGCGGTTTCGCGCAACGGCCAGCGATCAACTTGGCTTGCAAGGTGACTCCGGTTTCGCACGGGCGCGCATGAAGCTGCTCGAATATTTTACGCCCTCCCAGCCGGTCAGCGACCGCAAACGGTTTGCGGGGCGGTCCGACGTTTTGAGCTCCGTCATTCGGGCCATCGAAGAACAGCGTCTGCATGTTGTCGTTTACGGGGAAAGAGGGCTGGGCAAGACGTCGGTCATGCACGTTCTTACCCAGGCGGCGCGCGAAGCCCGCTATCTCGTCGTCTATGTATCCTGCGGGGCCGATTCGAGTTTCGACGAAGTCTTCCGGACGGTGGCGGCCCACATTCCGATGCTGTTTCACAGCACAGTCGGTCCGACCTCTCCGGAGGTCGAAAAGGGCAAGACCTTGGCCGAACTGTTGCCTTCCACGCCAATTTCGCCCCGCATGGCAAGCGATATGCTCGCCAAGGTGGTGGGCACGCGCGTCGTCGTCGTGCTCGATGAATTCGACAGGTCGCATTCCAAGGAATTCCGCCAGAGCATTGCCGAGCTCATCAAGAATCTTTCCGATCGCCTGGTGCGCGTGCAGCTGGTCCTCGCGGGCGTCGCCAGCAACCTGACCGAGCTTCTCGAGCATATTCCATCGATCCAACGCAATATATTTGCTCTCCAGATGCCGTGGATGCCGCCGGCGGAAATTCGGGCGCTCATCAGAAACGGCGGGCAGATGTGCGGGTTGAGCTTTGATGAAACATCCGAGCGCGCCATCGTTTCCACCGCGCACGGTTCGCCCTACCTCGCAACGCTTCTTGGTCACCACGCCGGCATGAGTGCGATCGATGGGCAACGGGTCCGCGTCGGGGTCTCCGATGTCAGTGCCGCCATAACGGCGGCCGCCGGCGAGTTTTATGGACGAATGTCAGGCAAAGTACGCGATCAGTTGAAGCACTATGTTGGCGACAACCCGGTCGATATTCTTGGAATCGTGGCCGGTGTTTCGCTGCTGTCGAGCGGTACTTTCCGTCTGGAAGATCTTTGGGCTGGTGCTGCGGGCGTCGGAGGCGCTGAGCGAGCTGATGCCGTCGTTGCGGATATGGTTCGTGTCGGTCTCCTGGTGGAAAGCAACTCCGAAGGGGCTCGCCGCTTTCGCTTTTTCGAGGACGGGATAGCTTCCTATCTGTGGTTGCAGTCTGCGGCTCAGAAATTGCGTACGGAACAGAGGCCAGCTGCCGCCGCGACTGTCACGCTCGCGCAGAGCAAGAAGCTGATTTAACTCACCCTGCTAACGTTCCAGCCTTGGAATGCCGCGGCGTCCGAGCAGGCCGGAGAACCAGCCGGACAGGGCATAGGCAAATTGCCGTAAGGCGCCCTTGCGGAGATACCGCAGCGCCAGCAACAGCAGTGCAGCGGCGCCGGCTATCGGCAATCGGAACGGAAAATGATCCCTGGTGATCAGGATCTTGTTACGCTCATCAAGATAAACCGAGAGCCTGGAACGAGCTCCGGGCGACATGGATCTGCCCGTGCTTGTTCCTTGTTTGTGCAGAACGGTTGCACCTGGGGCAAAGCCGAGCTTTAAGCCCCTTCGCGCGGCCGTCAGGCACCAATCGATTTCTTCGCAGTAAAGAAAAAATTCTTCCGACATGGAACCCGTGCGCTGCACGAACTCGCGGCTTACCAGCATGGAAGCGCCGCTCAGATAGGTCTGCGCTTGTTCAATCACCGCGGCGTCTGGAGGTGTCTCAAGGGCGCTCCCCGAGCCGATTGAAACGGCTCTAGCAAGCCAGCTTCTCCATGCGCCGCCATGAGATTGGACGCGGCCGTCGGGGAAATACACTGTGTTGCCGACAGCCTGAACATCGCCTTGCTCCAGACGCCTGACGAGGGCTGCAAGCGCGGCAGGTGTCGGCTCCGTGTCGGGATTGAGGATCCACCAGGCATCGGCGGATGGCGATGCAGCGATACACTGGTTGATTCCGCTCGCATAGCCATTGTTGGCGGGCGATTTGATGACTTTTACAGGCTGGCCGCCGGCAAGCGGCGCCGAGAAACTATCCCGCAAGGCCTGATAGGTCTGCTCGCTGCCGTTCTCGCAGATGACGACTTCAAAGTCCGGATATGTGCTTTGGGCGATCGCGCCGATGCAGCTGTCTATGTCTGCCGTATTGTTGTAACCGACAATGGCGATCGCGACGTGTGAGCTCATGTTTCCGGCACCAGCCAGCGCAGCAGCAGGTTTGTGATCAGAAGTAAAAGCGCGAATATTCCGCAGACCGCAAGCAGATGCCTGAAATGCGAGACAGGCGCAAGAGTGTGGCCTTCGCGCTGTTAACCTTTTAGAATACGCTGTTTAGTAATGCCAACAGAAATTAAGGTCACGATATCTGTGAGATGCTAAGACGAAGAGAAGGAGTTCTGCTCTACCGTCCGGCGAGCGGCCGTGTTTTTCAGTCGGCATATTCGATTTCGCATGGTTACAACCGTCAAGCTGAGAGCCGCTCCTGTTGTGGGCTTGCAAACCGATCATAGCAGCGCACACAAGATGAGTGGCAACGCAATCGTGGTGAAAGTTGGCGTCGTTCTGTTGAACTGGAACGGCTGGCGATACACGGTCGCTGCCGCCGGATCGCTGCAATCCAGCCCTGGTGTCTCCATCACGACAATCGTGGTCGACAATGCCTCGACCGATGGCTCGCTGGAACAGCTGCGTGATGCCCTGCCCGAAGCGGAGATTATCGCAAACCCTCTGAACTCCGGATTTGCCGGCGGGTGCAATGTCGGCATTCGCCGTGCGCTGGAGTTGGGCTGCGATTACGTCTTCCTCCTGAACAATGACGCACTTGTTTGTCCCACGACGATTCCCGAACTGGTAGCGGCCAGCCAGCGGCTGCATGACAGGACAATATTGGGTAGTGTGGTGCGGTTTGCAGACTCGGACGAGTACCAGTACTTCGGCAGCCGATACTGCAACCAGAGTGCTCATCCGGTCTGGTTCAAGGAGCCCGAAGACAGCCACTTGCTTATGCAGCCATTGATCGAGACCGATTTCGCGCTGGGTGCGGCGTTATTTGTTCACAGCGACGTCATAAGACAGGTCGGGATGTTCGATGAGAGATTTTATCTGACCTATGAGGATGTGGATCTCTGTTATAGAGCGCGGAAATGCGGAATAGGCTGCGCGATGGTCACCAACTCGGTTGTATATCACCATGCCAGCGTGTCGATGGGACCGGAATCCGCACCGCTGCAGACATATTTTCTGACGCGCAACGAATTGCTTTTTTCTGAAAAGAATGTCGGAGGAATACAGCTGGTCAGGCTCTATTGTTTCCGACTGGGCCGACTGTTTTTGCGGGTCCTGCGGTCGACGATCAGCGGCACATTGTCCAACCCATCGTTCAGGGCAATGTTGCTGGGATATCGCGACTATCTTTTCCGCCGTTTTGGCGAATGCCCACCCGTCATCAGGCGCTCTACGGCCGCTTTTCTGGGTGCGCCGTATGGAAGTGCTGATTGACAGATTGGGTGCGGGCCTTACGCGCTGGCGCGGCGGGGAATATGAACAGGCGGTTCCATCGGCCGTGATTTGGCAGCGGGGACTGGCCTGGAACTGTCAGCCGCGATCGGTTGGCGGGTCAAAAGGACGATCGCCTTGGCCACCAGGGACCAATATTGGAAATCTTCCTGGTTGTCGGCGGCGAGGGCAGCCTCGATGTGGTCGCCGGCCAGCATTTCGGCCTGGGCGCCAAGCTGTGCCACCAGGTCGGCGGCCGTGTGGAGAGGGGTGTTGTGCAAGTAGCTACCTTTTTTGCCGCTATAGCACTAGGATCGTTGAACAAAGGTTAGCGCGACAGCGAACAAGTCTAGGCAAGCGGTCGATCGGGCGCGCAACCAAAGAGCAGGGATACGAATTTCCAGCGAAAGGATATTCCCATGAGATTGCTCGCTCTATCGCTTGTTTTAATAAGTTTGACGGCCACTGCCGCCACCGCCCAGGTGTCCAACGGAACCCCATCCGTGCCATCGACCTTGGCGGGCCAAAATGTGGGCGCCGTAAACGGGCGCTCCAGCGGCTTCGCCACGGCCGGTGTGTCCGGACCGCAGTCGACCAGCGCCAGCCCTGGAACAGTCCCCACGGGCGACGGGACTGCCCGTAGCGTGGTTCCACCCGCTCCAGTTGCAATTCCGCCGTCTGGGCCGGCCGCAACAACTCCCGCAAATCCTTAAAATAGGAATATAGTCCTTAAATCGCCTGCCGGCCTATCCGGCCCGGGTCTTGCTCTGTGCCTGGTGTGCGCAGCCAAACGCGCGCCAAAACGAGACAGGACCCGGTGCCATGCTTCACAACGCCATCATGCTGCTTTTCGCCTTTGCCGGTGGGCTTACCCTGTCTGGCCTGGTCGTCAGTTGCTATCGGGTTGTCGCAACGGTTTCCACGGAAGAAAACCCCCTCTTCTATTATCCGGTCATCGCTTTCGCCGGTGCCAGCATCCTGATGGAGAACGTGGTGCGGTCTCGCAAATCCGAACAGGTAGGCGTCAGCGTCGTCGCCGCAAT